>Ga0335069_10000125_pt1 | contig 129578 bp, 112 predicted proteins | sample Lox_Sample_11_FD_206714 | JGI IMG/M metagenome (GOLD analysis project Ga0335069, IMG submission 206714) | Soil microbial communities from Loxahatchee National Wildlife Refuge, Florida, United States - Lox_Sample_1.1 | ecosystem: Environmental > Terrestrial > Soil > Wetlands | place: USA...
CACGTGGCGCGGAATAGAAAGAGGGTAGGGGCTACGATGCGGCAGGGCTGAAGCCCTGCCCTTCCACTAACGTCCAAAAGTGGTGAGAAATCCGGGCTAGCCACTTGTAACTGCTCCTATATGTGCGGCATTTGCGGAGTCTTCAATTTCGGTACGGGCGAGCCCGCGGACGCGGCGGCGCTGCAGCGTGCTACGGATGCGATGGCGCATCGGGGGCCCGACGACGAGGGCCATTACCTCGATGGCGCGCTTGGTCTCGGCAACCGGCGGCTGAGCATCATCGATTTGCCGGGCGGTCACCAGCCTCTCGCCAATGAGGACGGCTCCCTGTGGATTACCTTCAACGGTGAGATCTACAACTATCGCGACCTGCGCCCAACGTTACTCGCACGCGGGCACCAGTTCCGGACCAGCAGCGACACCGAAACCATCCTGCACCTTTATGAAGAGTATGACCTGGCTTTCCTCGACCACCTGCGCGGCATGTTCGCGTTGGCCATTTGGGACGGCCGCAAGCGGCGCCTGCTGCTGGCCCGCGATCGCCTGGGAGTGAAACCGCTCTTCTTTCGGCTGGAGCCGGGCCGCCTGGCGTTTGCCTCCGAGCTGCGCGCGCTTCGCGAGCTTCTGAAGCAGCCTGTCGAAATCGACCCGCAATCTGTTTACGATTTCTTTGGATTTCGCTATGTCCCCGCGCCGCACACGTTATACCGGGGCGTCGAGAAACTCCTTCCCGGCCATTTTCTGGTAGCCGATGCCACAGGGGTGCGGCAACAAGCCTATTGGGACATCCCCGCTGAAGAGGATGCCTCCGAAGACGCCACGAGCGCGGCTGCCGAAGTCGTGGAGCACCTGCGGGAATCGGTGCGGCTGCGGCTGATCTCCGATGTTCCCTTGGGAGTCTTTTTGAGTGGGGGAACCGATTCGAGCGCGGTGGTGGCGCTCATGGCCGAACTCGGAGCCCGGCCGCTACGAACTTTTTCCGTAGGGTTTGATGAGCCGGATTATAGCGAGCTTCCGTACGCGCGTGCGGTGGCGCGCCGCTATGCAACCGAGCATCAGGAATTCGTGGTGCGGCCCGAACACCTCAGCGAGGAACTGCCGCGCCTCGTGGCCTTCCGAGGCGAACCCGTGGCGGAGCCCACCGACGTGGCGCTTTACCTGATTTCGCGCGTGGCGGCGGAAAGCGTCAAGGTGGTGCTGGCAGGTGAGGGCGGGGACGAGCTGTTCGCCGGGTATCCGAAGTACGCGGCCGACCGGCTGGCGGGCCTGGTCTCGGCGCTGCCGCAGGAAGTGACCGCGAGCCTTATCCGCTGGTTACCCTACCGGCAGCGGCGCGTGAAGCTCGCGCTCGAAGCGCTATCGATCCGCGATGAGGCGGAGCGTTCGGCCACTTGGTTTGCCTCCTTCTCACGCGAAGAACGCGAGGGTTTGTTTGCACCCGAATTTCTGGCGGAGATCGACCCCGCCCACCCGGCTCGGGTCTTTGAGAGCTACCTCGAAAAAGCGCGCGACCGCTCACCGCTGAAGCGCATGCTCTACGCCGACCTCAAGGTCTGGCTGCCCGACAACCTGCTGCTGCGCGGCGACCTGATGACCATGGCCGCTTCCATCGAGGAGCGTGTGCCGTTCCTCGACCACCCTCTGGTGGAATTGGCGGCGCGCCTTCCCTCGCGCCTGCTGACGCGCGGCTTCCGAACCAAGACGCTCCTGAAACAGGCGCTGCGCCCCTATGTGCCTCGGGAAGTTCTCTACCGGCGCAAGGTCGGATTCAGTGTGCCGGTGGGCGATTGGTTCAGAAAGCCGCTCAAATCGCTGGTGGCTGACCTGCTCCTCTCGCATGACGCCCTGGCACGCGGGTATTTCCAGGCTGCCAGCATCGAGCGCTTCGTGCGCGAGCATTTCGATGGTGTCCGCGACCGGCAGAAACAACTTTGGGCGTTGCTGAATTTCGAACTGTGGTGCCGGCATGTCAAATGAATGCCCGGCAGTCTGCATCGTGGTTGAGAACCTGCCCGTCCCGGTTGACCGGCGAGTCTGGCAGGAAGCGCGCACGTTGCGTGACGCGGGCTACCAGGTCTCGATCATTTGCCCGAAGGGCCGAGGTTTTACTAAGAGCCGCGAAACTCTGGAAGATATCGAGATCTACCGTCACAGCCTCTGGGAAGCGGCCGGAAGGCTCGGCTATCCCATGGAGTACGCGTGGGCGCTGGCAGCGGAGTTTCTGCTGGCCTTGCGCATCTACGCGCGAACGCGCTTCCGCATTCTCCAGGCATGCAATCCCCCCGACACGATTTTCCTGATCGGGCTCTTCTTCAAGCTCTTCGGAGTTCGCTTTATCTTTGATCACCACGACTTGAATCCCGAGCTCTACGAGGTGAAATTCCGGCGCCGCGATCTTGGATACAAATTGGTGTCGTGGGCGGAGCGGTTGACTTTCTGGACGGCGGACGTCTCGATTGCCACGAACGAGTCCTACCGCGAAGTGGCGCTTGAGCGCGGCAAGATGCGGCGTGAGCGGACCTTTGTGGTACGGAGTTGCCCCGATTTGAGCCGAGTCCGCCGGGTTGCTCCGCAGCCGGCGCTCAAAGAGGACCGGCGCCACTTGGTGGTTTTCCTTGGCGTTATGGGACATCAAGACGGGCTGGATCTGCTGCTCGAATCCATCGGCCTCATCGTCCACGGGCACGGCAGGCAGGATACGCTCTTCGTTCTGATTGGCTCGGGGCCGGAAGTCCCGCACCTGCGCGCCCTGGCGGAGCAGAAAGGCCTCGACGCGGTGACGCGGTTTACCGGCCACCTCCCCGATGAGCAGGTGGCTGCTTACTTTTCCACGGCCACGCTCGGAGTTGCTCCCGACCGCGCCACGCCCATGAACGACAAATCCACGATGAACAAGATCATGGAGTATATGGCGTTCGGCCTGCCTGTGGTGCTGTTCGATCTTACGGAAGGCCGGCGCTCAGCGGGTGAAGCGGCTCTCTACGCGCGGCGAGACGATCCCAAGGACTTTGCGCAGCAGATGCTCAAGCTTTTGGACTCGGAGAGTCTGAGGGCCGAAATGGGGGCGCGAGCGCGCCGCCGCATCGAAGAAACGCTCAACTGGGACCACGAGAAACGCGCCCTGCTCGAAGCCTACGCCACAGCCCTCAGGTAAAGACCGTAGACGGTAGACGGCACACAGTAGATATCCCGGACGGGCATTTCCCCGTCCGCTGTTTGCTGTCTACCGTCTACCGTATGCTGTCTACCCTTTAGCTGGCTCCGCGGCCGAGCAGGACGACAGGAATCGTTTTGAGCAGGATTTCCCAGTCGAGGGACATCGACCAGCGGTCGATGTATTCGAGATCCAATTCCATCCAACGGCGAAAATTAAGCTGGCTGCGGCCCTCGAGCGCCCACAGGCATGTGAGCCCTGGTCTCATGCGGAGGCGGCGCCGTTGCCAGCGCTCGTAGTGTTCAACTTCCTCGGGCAGCGGCGGCCGTGGACCCACAATCGCCATATCACCTTTTATGATGTTAACGAACTGGGGGAGTTCATCCAGGCTGAACTTCCGCATGAAGCGCCCGATTGGGGTGCAGCGCGGGTCGTTCTTGATTTTGAACACCGGGCCATCGACTTCGTTCAGCGCCGCCAGCTCTTCACGGAGCAGGTCCGCGTCCGGCCGCATCGACCGGAACTTGTAGAGCGTGAACTTCCGCCCGCCCACGCCGCAACGTGTCTGGCGAAACAGAATCGGTTCTCCTGATGTGAGCCTCACCAGCGCGGCCAGAAGCAGCAGCAGGGGTGCGAGGATCAGTAGAGCGGCGAGCGCCATGACGACATCCAGGAGGCGCTTCGCCAGCAGCGCTTCATCCTCGGGTGTGGGCGAAAACATCAGCAGCGGTTTGCCGTCGAGACGTTCCAGATACACGCGGGAGACGACCTGCGGGAAGAAGTTGAGGAGGACGCGAGTCTTTACTCCTTCTTCCTCGCAAACGAGGAAGGCGTCACCCAGGCGATCTAACTCTTCCTTGCCTACGGAGAAGATGACTTCGTCGATGACTTGGCGGCGAAGGAGTTCGGGAAGCTCCGCCAGCGCGAACGCGGGGTAGGTTCGTCTCAGCCCTGCAGCCAACGCTTCAGCCTTCGGGGCTGCCGGCCCGGCTCCCACGAAGCCGGACAAGCGCACCCCGTAGGAGGCGTGCGCCTCCAGTGTGCGGGCAATCTCGGTGACTTCGGGCCCCTCGCCCACGATAAGGTAGTTCCGGAAACCTGCCACCGTGCGGCGCAGGGGCGCGGCGAACTGGCGCGCTGCCAGCCGGAAGGCGATCATTAGCAGGAAATCAAACAGCGCGTAGAAGCCGAGCAGCAAGCGGCTGACGTAGTACAGATTCAGCGCAAAGACTACGGCGAAGAGAACAATGATGGAACCCAACCCCACCTTGAAGGGGTCGAGAAAGACCCTGCGCAGATCCTCTTCGTGCACTTCCCGGTAGATCCCCGCCAACGCTCCCATGGCCATCCACAGGGCGATTGCCAGGGCAACTACACTCGGATAATTGACCAGTGGGAAGAGGGGACGGATCGACGCCAGGTGAGCGCGGAGCTCATAGGCCAAGCCAAAGCTTATCAGTGCCAGAAGCAGATCGGCGCCGGCGTAGTAGATACCCATCACCCGGCTGTGGCGCGTGAACATGAGGCGGTCCCTCGTTGCTTCGAACGGGACATATCTTAGCAGAATCTACGGCCTGCCCCACCAGGACCTCCCCAATCCGCCGATAACGGACAGTGCGCTGCCTCGAAGGTAGGGGGCGAGATGCAGGGCGCAAGGAACAGGGAACAGTGTGGCCCGCCGGCGTGTAGGGGCGCACGGCCGTGCGCCCTGGGGCGAATGCCATTCGCCCCTACCGCCGGGAGAAGTGCCCGCCGGTACGCGGCGCTCGTGCCTTTAGGGTACACATTATTAGTCTTGACATATTTACCACAATGATATACGCTGGGAGCGTTTCGCCGGAGCGCGGCGGGCGGGACGCTCAGGCCACGTCGCTGCGACCCTACGATGTTTATGAAACGCAGGCACTTACAACCATTTCGGGCAAGATTACTGAAAGTTAAGCTGTTGAAGGCAAATGGGATAGCTTTCAGCGCCCTAGTGGCCGCGAAAAAAAACATTCGGTAACTCCTACGATGTTGATGCAAAGAATAGACTTAAAAAGCGACATGTTGGCAATACCTACGATGTTGATGAAAAATAAGGAACTTACGCGCTGCACCCTACGATGTTGCTGAAAAAATGCCACTTGCGGTCCACTGTACTCTCGCGAGAAGCGCCCGGTTGCCGCCGTTCCTGCACAGGCGGGGGTCCAGTGTGCCTTCAGCATTGGCGCGAATTGCGAACATAATCGCCCCCGCTCAGGCGGGTCCCGTTTCAGGCGACGGGGCGTTTTTCGCGGGCGTGCATGGTAAACTCGCCTTCTTCTGTTTGTGTGGGGCTGCACACCAAAATGCTTTCGCCGATGGTCCTCTTTCTGGGGTTCGGGATTCTCCTGCTCGTGCAGAGCTCTTGGTCTCTGCTCGATGGGTTCCGCTTTCTGCGCTTGGCGACGCGGAAGCCGGAGAAACGCGCGAGCTACGCACCGCGAGCTGGTGTGGTAATCCCCTGCAAAGGCGTGGATGCGGGCTTTAACGACAATCTCGACCGATATCTAAATCAGTGGTACACGGATTACGAGGTGGTGCTCGTTGTCGCATCTCAGGCTGACCCGGCCTACGAACGCTTTCGGGAACGCGTGGCATTGCCTGCTGACTCCACTACCGGACGGCCCGCGCCCAAGACCCAAGTCATCGCGGCAGGGCTGGTGGAAGCGCGTGGGGAAAAGGTCCACAACCTGCTGCGCGGGCTCGATGCGCTGAGCCCGGAGGCCGAAGTACTGGCCTTCGCCGACATGGATGCCAGCGTGCCGCCGAACTGGCTGAGTTCCCTGGTGGCGCCGCTTCGAGATCGGGCTGTTACGGCCAGTACAGGCTTCCGGTGGTACCTGCCCGGTGCGGGATTTGCTTCCCAACTTCAGGCGGCGTGGGACACTTCGATCGCCACGCTCTTGGATGAGCGCAACCCCATGTTTGCCTGGGGTGGGTCAATGGCGATTCGCGCTGCGGACTTCCGTCGCCTGCAGGTGGCCGAGCGTTACTGGGCAAGGACCCTGAGTGACGACTATGCGCTGACGCGCGCGGTTCGCGATGCGGGCGGGCGAATCGTGTTTGAGCCGCGGTGCCTCGTGGCTTCCCGGGAAGACCTGACGCTCTCCGAGTTCGTGCGCTGGAGCACGCGGCAGATCACCCTGACGCGCGTTTATGCTCCGCGCCTCTGGTGGCAGGGAGCGGCTGCGCACGCCCTGTATTGCGGGACCTTCGTCTTCGGTGCAGCGGTGCTCGCGATGCCGCACGCGCCGGCGGGAGCGCGTCTGCCGGCAGCGGCAATTCTGCTGGCTGTGTTGTCCTTGGGTGCCGGCAAAGGCTGGATTCGCACGCGGGTCACGCGCGCGCTCTTCGCAAGTGAAACGCCCAGCCTCACACGCCGGGCTTCATGCTACTGGCGGCTCGCACCATTGGTTCCGTGGGTGATGGCATGGAACTATGTCGCCTCTGCCTTCACCCGCACGATCACTTGGCGAGGGACTCAGTACGAACTGGATTCACGCGGTGACGTCCAGGCCGTCACACGCGACAACCGGCAAGTCTAGCCCGGATTTCTCACCGGTTTTGAGAAGGGCGGGGCTTCAGCCCCGCCGTTAGGACGCTCCCGTGATGTTCTCCTGGTTCCGCGCCACGTGCCGCTTGCGATCGCAAGCTGCACGTGGCGCGGAACACCAAGAGGATCGGGGCTACGATAGCGGCAGGGCTGAAGCCCTGCCCTTCCACTAACGTCCCAAAGTGGTGAGACATGCAGCCTAGCTCCGCGAAGTGAGGGCGGACAGACGTGCGCCCTTTCCGTTCCAGGCAGGACCAAACTGACGGGAGGGGGTGATGGTGGATATCAGGGATGACAGCCGCGCGGGTTTTTCCCACAGCTTGCGGAGCTTCTAGTGACTCCCACGTGGCGGGCGGGCGGCGTGCCGGGAAATGTAGCGTGCCGGCGTTCCGACGCGTTTCCGCTTCGGCGGCTCGACGGGTTCCTGTGGAGTTTCGGCAGGTGCTGGCTCCGTTTCAGCGGGGGCTACCTTCGCGGCCACCTGTGCGAACAGTTGGGCGCGCGGCCCGGGCCGCTTCTTGACGGGGACGACGGCATCGCGGTAGGGATGTTCACTGTGGCAGGTTTGGCACACGACCTTCACCACCTTGCTCCCGACCATGCTGGCGACCGCGTGATTCAGCAGCAGCTTGCAACGCGGACAGTAGTCATCAATCTCATCACCCAAGCGTAATACCGGCATTTCCATCAGCAGCCTCAATCCGCGGTCGTTTCCATCAAGCTGTCATGCAACGATGGATATTACAGCGCGTGCCGCGCAAACACAATACCTGGTACGCCGCGGGTAATATCTCTGTTGCCGCGGCGACCACCGGTTTGCCCGGCCGGAATGTGATGCAACGCTGCCTTCGCGCAGCCGGCGCCGGGCGATGCCGCGGCGTTGTAGCGGCGCTCTATGAGCGCCGAAAAGCCGGCGGTCCGAGGCCGCCGCTACAGCACTAGGCGCGGGCAAGTTGCCCGCGCTGCCGGTGAAACGGCGGCGACTCCAACTTCTACGATGCGCACTCCGTACTGGTGTCGCCGCGCGGGTGTCGCATTTGACTCCCCCGTCAATTGCGGCTATTCTGGCTGTTGGGCGTCGCCTCAGTGTGTGCTGCTGTGGAATGGACCCGCAGGATATCGGGGGAACAATCTCTGAGAAGAGGGTCGAGGGGGAAATCCGCGCCTGCGATGGGCGGAAGTCTTCGGTAATGCTTTCCTTATTAACCAAGTCGCGGGAGATGTTACGGCAGGCATTGCGCTTGGCGTTGCTTCCCGCCCTTGGAGCGCAAGAGAACATCCTGATGGGCGGGCAGGCGGTCATCGAAGGTGTGATGATGCGCTCGCCGCATTCCTACGCCGTGGCCGTCCGGCAGCCGACGGGGGCGCTGGCCGTTACGCACGATTACCTGGACCGGCCGTCGGAAAGGCACCCTTGGTTGAAGTACCCCATTATCCGCGGCTTAGGCGTCTTGGGACAATCGCTGGTGCTGGGGATTCGTGCCCTGCGCTATTCGGCCGATCAGGCACTGGTAGACCCGGATGCGAAACCTACCGGTGAGACTAAGCCCGGGAAAACGGAGTTGAGCGGCTGGGTGATTGCCCTGAACATCGCGATTTCGCTGGCGTTCTTCATCTTCCTCTACAAGCTTGTTCCGCTCTATCTGGCTACGCTGGTGGCGCGCCGGTATGCTGAAGCTGACACGTCCATCACCTTTAATTTGGTGGACGGAGTCATTCGCATGGCTCTGTTCCTCGGCTTTCTGCTCCTGATTGCACAGTGGAAAGACATCCAGCGGGTGTTCGAGTATCACGGCGCCGAGCACAAGGCGGTGTGGGCCTTCGAAAAAGGCGGGCCCATCGACGTCGCCGCGGCGCGGGCCTGCTCGCGTTTTCACCCCCGCTGCGGGACCAGCTTTCTTCTGGTGGTGATGGCCATCGCGATGCTGCTTTACATGTTGCTGCCCTTTCACTCTTTCGCCTTGCGATTTCTGGGTAGGATCGCTCTGCTGCCGGTGATCGCGGGTGTATCCTATGAGTTCATTCGCTTCGCGGGGAAATCGAAAGGGGCTCTGTGGCGATGGGCGTCGCTGCCGGGTTTGTGGCTGCAAAGGATCACCACACGCGAGCCGGACGATAGCCAGTTGGAGACGGCCATCAAAGCGCTCGAGACGGCGATGGAGCTCGAGAAGAGCCGTGGCGGCGAACTCGTCGTGGCGTAGCGCTGGCGCGGCGCTCGGCAAGCGCCGTTCCCGCCAATTCTAAGGATCCGGCGGCCATAGACCGCCACTACAGTCGATTATGCACTACCTCGATAAGCTGACAGAGATCGAAACCAAGTACGACGGGCTGACCGAGCAAATGGCCCGCGCCGACGTGTTGGCGGACCCCGCGGTCTACCAAAAGACCGCGAAATCGCGTTCGGACTTGACGGAGATCGTGGAGAAATTCCGGGAGTGGAAGACCGTTGATAAGTCCGTGAAGGATACGAGGGTCCTGCTCGAGGAGTCTGCCTCCGACCCCGAGATGAAGGCGATGGCCCACGAGGAATTGATCGGGCTTGAGAAACACCTGGAAGCCGTCGAACAGGAACTGAAGATCCTGCTTCTGCCGCGCGATCCCAACGACGAGAAGAACGTGGTGCTGGAAATCCGCGCGGGCACGGGCGGCGACGAAGCCACGCTCTTTGCCCAGGAAATCTTCCGCATGTACACGCGTTACGCGGAGTCGCAGCGCTGGCGCGTGGAAGTGCTCTCCACCAGTCTTTCGGGCATCGGAGGGCTGAAGGAAGTCATCGCGCTCGTCGAAGGCCAGAAGGTCTATAGCAAGCTCAAGTACGAAAGCGGCGTCCACCGTGTGCAGCGCGTGCCGGCGACCGAGCAGCAGGGGCGTATTCACACCTCTGCGGTCACCGTAGCTGTGCTACCGGAAGCGGATGAAGTGGAAGTCGAGATTGACCCCAAGGACATCCGCATCGACACGTTCTGCTCCTCCGGCCCGGGCGGGCAATCGGTGAACACCACGTATTCCGCGGTGCGCATCACCCACTTGCCAACGGGGATGATCGTCTCCTGCCAGGACGAGAAATCGCAGATCAAGAACCGCGCCAAGGCGCTGCGCGTGTTGCGCTCGCGGCTCTACGAGAAGATGCAGGAAGAGCAGCAGAAGCAGATCACCGAGGAACGCCGGTCGATGATCGGCTCGGGCGATCGCAGCGAGAAGATCCGGACCTACAACTTCCCGCAGAACCGCCTGACGGATCATCGCATCGGGCTCACCATTCACCAGCTCGACCGCATCATGGACGGCAGGATCGACGACGTTATCGACGCGCTGATTGCATACTATCAGGCCGAAAAGATGAAGCAGTCTCCCGCCCGCGATACCGGCGAGGACCATCCCCCCGCCGCGCTCGCGGTCTAAGCCCTATAATTGGCGATTGACGAAGGTCGATTGTCGAGTTCAGTTGTCAGTCATCAGGCATTGGTAGCCGGAGCATGCTCTGGCTGAGCGCTGAAAGCTGAGTGCTTCCCTTTCTCACCATCGTCGATCATGCGGCTGCGCGCCACACTTCGCCAAGGACTCGCGACCCTGCTTTCGCACCAGGTGCCCTCCGCGCAGCTTGCCGCGGAACTGTTGTTGATGCACGTGCTCGATTGCGACCGCGCTTACCTGCACACGCATGCTGACGAGGAGATATCGTCCGAGGCCGCGACCCGCTACACTCACCTGATTGAGGAACGCGCCAGCGGCAAACCCACCCAGTACATCACCGGGCACCAGGAATTCTGGGGGCTGGATTTTGAAGTGACTCCCGACGTGCTCATCCCACGCCCCGAGACGGAACATCTGGTCGAGCGCGTGCTGGAACTCGCGCGGCGCCAGGGTCACGCAAAGAACGCCCGCTTGCGGATTGCGGACGTGGGCACGGGGTCAGGGTGCATCGCCCTTGCACTGGCTTCGGAATTTCCGCACGCGGTCCTTTTCGGCATCGACATCTCGCGCCCGGCTCTGGTCGTGGCCTCGCGCAACGCGGTGCGGCTCAACATGCCCGAGCGCGTCAAGTTCCTTGAAAGCAATCTGCTGGAACGGTTGCTGGCGCCGGACTTTGCGGGAACGCTCGATTTTGTGGCCTCAAATCCTCCCTATGTCGGTAAGCACGAAGTGGACATGGTGCAGCGCGAAGTGCGGGAGTTCGAGCCGCGCCTCGCCTGGGGCGGAGATCTTGAACGCGGGGACGAAATCTACGCGTGCCTGTTTCCGCAGGCGTGGCGCGCGCTCAAACCTGGCGGCTACGTGGTGGTCGAGATCGGCTACAACATGCGCGACCGCGTGCTGGCGCTGCTGGGGAAAGAGTGGGAGAACATCGAGGTCGTCCCCGATCTGGCCGGAATTCCACGTGTGGTCAGCGCGAGAAAGAAGCCAGGGCCCGCGGGCTAAAACCAGACGACGTCACGCCTCTCTTGGCTTTATGTAGGGGGACGGCTTGCCGTCCCCTTTTCGCATCCCACGGCGAGGCCGACGGTGTACAGCGTTGTGTATCAACGCGGGCAGGGCAAGCCCTGCCCCTATGTCGGCTGGCGCAGATCCCGTACGGTGGGGTCTGCGATCCTTGCGCCGCAAAGCTGGTTGAGGTGCGACGCACCGGAGCAGAAGGCGAGTCCACCGTACGCGAGATCGCAAGGGCGCACGGCCGTGCGCCCTTACAACGACCCTGCCCGAGGCAAAAAGCGGTACACTTCGTTTGCTGTTCATGACAACCTAGGAACTGGTTCTCTTCTTGTGCGGGTCGGATGATGCTTCGCCAGATTCTCCACGTGGATATGGACGCGTTCTTCGTCTCCGTTGAGGAGTTGGAAGACCCCTCCCTCAAAGGCAAGGCCGTCGTGGTGGGGGCGGATCCCGACGGGCGCGGCGTGGTGGCGGCGGCCAGCTACGAGGCGCGCAAGTTTGGCGTGCATTCGGCCATGCCGATTCGCACCGCGAAGCAGCTCTGTCCGCACGCAATCTTTCTGCGCGGCCACCACCACAAGTACGGCGAGTACTCTCAAAAGATTCACCGCATTTTTGAAGAGTTCACGCCCGTGGTGGAGATGATGTCGATTGACGAAGCTTATCTCGATCTGACCGGCTGCGAGCGGCTGCACGGATCGGCCTTCCGCGGCGCCGACCAACTGATCCGCCGGGTGAAGCAGCGGACGGGCCTCAACTGCTCGGCCGGCTTATCGACTTCGCACCTGGTTTCGAAGATCGCCTCGGACCAGGCGAAGCCGCACGGGCTGCTCTACGTTCTGCCGGGTCGCGAAGCCGCGTTCCTGGCGCCCCTGCCCATCCGCCGCATGCCGGGCATCGGTAAAGTGACGGAACCGGAACTGCGCTCGTTGGGCATTGTCACCATCGGCGACCTGCAACGGATGGGCGAGGCGAAGCTTCAGGAGCGTTTCGGTAAATTCGGCGAATGGCTCTACACCAAGTCCTGCGGCCGCGATATCGGCGCCTATCAGTATGAAGAAGAGCCCAAGTCGATCAGTCACGAGACGACTTTCGACATCGACATTACCGACCTCGCAGAGGTTGAGCGGACGCTTTCGTACCTCGCGCAGCTCGTCGGACGGCGCTTGCGCGACCACGGCCTCTTTGCGCGCACCGTGGGATTGAAGCTGCGTTTCGCACCGTTCAAAACGCTCACGCGCGACGCCACGCTGGATGAGCCCACGAATCTTGACTCGGTCATTTTCGCGAGCGTGCTGCACCTGTTTGATGAGGCGTGGGACGGCAAGCAGAAAATCCGCCTGGTGGGTGTGCGCTCCTCAAACCTCGAACGCGCCGTGTTTCAGCGCAGCCTGATTGATGCCGAACAGCGTGGGAAACTCGACAAAGTGCTCAAGGCCGCCGACAAGGTCCGCGAGAAGTTCGGTTTCGAGGCTGTGCAACTGGCGAGGTCCGTCGAACCTGGCCAATCGGGCAAGCCGCACAAGCGCCGGGATTTTCTGGGACGGGAGAAGTGAGCGGGATGGTGATGTCTCGATTCGCTGCGGCGGCGCTCTGTGAGCGCCCGCCGGCGGTCCCTTCCTGCCTCAGGACAGGCTGCGGCCGCCACAAAGGGCAAACTGCGACGCTACCAGCGGGAACGGACCTTTGACAAACCTAAAGTGCCATTTTAGATTTGTCACGCCCGGCCAATCATAGAGGAACCCTTGAAAACTGCCTATCTCGACATCGAAACGAGTTACGCGGGGAGCTTCACGGACCAGCGTCTTTTTCGCGACTGCAAGAATCACCGGATCACGATTATCGGCGTGCGAGTTGTGGACGGCGCGAGCGATGCGTTCGTGCAGTTGATCAAGAACGACGTCACGCGTGCCAACCTGATGCTGGTGCTGAAGGGAGCGGAGCGCCTGGTGACCTACAACGGGCGGTCGCTTCCCGACAAGATCAAGGGCCGAGCCGGATTCGACTTCCCCGTGATCGCGGCGCAACTGGGAGTGGTGCTTGACCAGGAGTTCCCGCATCTCGACCTCTGCCCGGAATGCTGGAGTAAAGGGCTCTGGGGAGGGCAAAAGGTGGTGGAGCAGATCCTGGGACTCACGCGGGAGCTTCCCGGCAAAGACGGCAAGTGGGCACAAGAAAACTGGGCGAAATACGAAGCCACCGGAGAAGAGCGTTACAAGGATGAAGTACTCCTCTATAACCGCGAGGACGTCTTCATGCTGCGCCGGATCGAAGCAGCGCTTGAGACGCGTTAGCGCTGGACAGCCGCGGGCCTTTGTGCCTGCTTGCGGCCTGACGTTTCCTCAGGTGTAATGAGTCTCATGGACGCTCAACGCGAGGCCGCTACCGAGATCGTGCGCAGGCTCAGAGCCGAAGGGTTCCAGGCTTACTTCGTGGGCGGGTGCGTTCGCGACCTAGTCATGGGCCGCGAGCCCGAAGACTATGACGTCACGACCAACGCGACGCCCGACCAGGTGGCGAGGCTTTTCCCCGACGCGCTCCTCGTCGGCGCGCAGTTTGGCGTGGTCATCGTGCCGCGCGGCGCCGCGAAGGTGGAGGTCGCCACGTTCCGCAGCGACGGGGTCTACACGGACGGTCGCCATCCGCGGGAAGTCCGCTACGCCGCGACGGCCGAAGAAGATGTGCAGCGCCGGGACTTCACCATCAACGGGCTTCTCTACGATCCTTTGAACAGCCAGGTGCTGGATTTTGTCGGCGGCCAGGCCGATATCCGCGCGCGGCGCCTGCGTACCATCGGCGGCCCTGTGGAACGTTTCAGCGAGGACCGTCTGCGTATGTTGCGCGCCGTGCGCTTCACGGCACGTTTCGGGTTCAAGCTCGATCCTGCGGCGCTCGCGGCCATCCGCCGTCTCGCCCAGGAAATACACGCCGTGAGCGCCGAACGCGTGCGCGACGAGATCGTGAAGATCCTCACGGAAGGAGCGGCTCGCCGTGGGTTTGAGTTATTAAACGAGACGGGTCTCCTCGCCGAAGTGTTGCCGGAAGTGAAACGAATGCAAGGCGTCGAGCAGCCTCCGGAGTTCCATCCGGAAGGCGACGTGTGGATTCATACCCTGATGATGCTGGAAGGCTTACGCCATCCCACGCCCACGCTGGCGCTGGGAGTGCTTTTGCACGACGTGGGCAAGCCCGCGACGTTCACGATCCGCGAGCGCATCCGCTTCGACAATCACATGGAAGTCGGGGCCAGAATGGCAGAGGATATCTGCCATCGCCTGCGGCTTTCCACGAAGGAAACCGAACGCGTGGTGGAACTGGTGCGGCACCACCTGCGCTTCAAGGATTTCCCGCACATGCGGCGCTCCACGCAGCTCCGCTTCCTGCGCATGGAGGGATTTGCGGAGCACTTGGAGCTGCACCGCCTGGACTGCCTGGCGAGTCATGGCGATCTTACAAATTACGAGCTGGCACGGAGGATGCTCGAGGAGACGCCCCGGGAGGAAGTTAAACCGGTGCCTTTGCTGCGCGGCGACGACCTGATTCGAGCCGGCTACACGCCCGGCCCGGCGTTCAAGCTCATCCTTCAGGCCGTTGAAGATGCACAACTCGAAGGGAGCATACACTCCTCCCCCGAGGCTTTGCGCCTTGTGGAAGAGCGGTTCCCCATCCCACGCTCATCGTGAGCGGCTAGCTCAAGGAGCGGACACAAAGAAATATGACCCCACCGACGGCGCCCATGGCCACGATGAACACACCGATCTTATAGAGCAGGGCCTTGCGGTCCCGAGGCTCAGCAGTAGACTCGTTGATCATCTGGAACACGGCGACCTCCTTTTCTCGCCCACTTCCTCGGGCGTGGAGGCAAACCATTGGGGAATTGTCCGGGCCGGCAAGGCTGCCCCGGGAAGAGAACCGCCGCACTCCGATGCCCGCGGTGGAACCCCTCACTCCGCAGCTCCGAGAAGCTAACCTTGCGGCGAAACCGACTACTTCACCTGGATACACTCTAGACCGGATTTCTTAAATGTCAAGAGGGTATTCCGGCACGTGGTGCGTTGGGTTGCGAGGGCCGTCCAAGCAGTGTATACAGTGCTTCTACGGAAGAAGCGCCGGAGGAGATGGGGTTGCCGTGCGACGCTTGGGGAATGGGCGCAAGGAGACCGTGGAGGCGTTGCAGCCACACGATATCGGGCACGGATTGGTGCAAGGTGGTGGTGCCTTTCGGCCACCCTGGTTGCACGGCGGGTTCCAGGTCATGGGGAAACGGTAGCGCCCGCTGGGCTGGACATGCGAGAATCAACGCTCAGTTATGCTTGCAGATCAAAGTGATGGTTGCCGCTAGGGTTCCACGGCCTTTGGCAACTGAGGTGCAAGCACAGCGGTTCTGAGATTCTGAAGGAGGTACACCCAATGTTCAAGATCACCTCTCGATGGCTGTCGGTTACCTCGCTCCTCCTGTTGTTCATGGGGCTGCCTTTTCAAACTGTTCTGGCAGACCAGGGTGACCCGCCGGCGCGGGTGGCTCGGCTCAGTGTGATTCAAGGCAAGCTCTCCTTTCAGCCCGCCGGTGAAAGCCAATGGAGCGAAGTGTCGGTGAACCGGACGGTATCGACCGGAGACCGGCTCTACACCGACCAACAGAGCCGCGCGGAGTTGGAAGTGGGTTCGTTTGCCGTGCGCCTGTCGGAAACGACGGACCTGACCGTTGCCAACTTGAACGATCAGCTCCTGCAACTGGGGTTAGGCCAAGGTTCAATCCGGGTATCGGTCTACGATTTACCTCCCAACAACACCGTGGAAATCGATACGCCCAACGGGGCGCTCACTCTCGAGCAAAACGGCTCCTACCGTGTGGATATTGCCCCGGACGGCAATTCCACGTTCGTCACGGTCATTGCGGGCCGTTTGGAAGTAACGGGTGGGGATCTCCGGCAGGACGTGGGCGCCGGACGGACCGTGCAACTGACCGGTACGGGACCGATCGCGGTGGCTTCCGCGGCGCGCCCGCAACCCGATGACTTTGACCGCTGGTGCGCCGACCGCGACCGCCGGATCGAACAGTACCGGTCCGCCAAATACGTCAGCCGCGACGTGCCCGGCGCCGAAGACCTTGATGAGTACGGCACTTGGCGTAACGAACCGGAGTACGGCCCCGTGTGGGTGCCGGCGAGGGTCGCACCCGATTGGGTTCCTTACCGCGTAGGACACTGGGCTTGGATTGAACCTTGGGGATGGACTTGGGTAGACGATGAGCCCTGGGGCTTCGTGCCGTTCCATTATGGCCGTTGGGCGCACCTGGGCCCGATCTGGTGCTGGGTTCCAGGTCCTGTTGTCGTGCGGCCCGTGTATGCTCCCGCGCTGGTGGCGTTTGTGGGTGGAGGGGGCTTCCACATTGGGATCGGGATTGGCATCCAGGCTTGGTTCCCCCTGGGACCGCGCGAGCCCTTCGTGCCTTGGTACCACTACGGTCCGACCTATTTGCACCAGGTTAATGTCACGAACGTCCGAAATGTGAATATTACCAACATTAATGTTACGAACATCAACTATGCGAATCGCGGCGTCGCCACTACCGCGGTTTCGGGAGACGCCTTTCGGGGCGGACGGTCTGTGTCGCAAAGTATGGTTCGGGTGAACCAGCATGACCTTGCCCAGGCGCGAGTGATTCCTCATCCGGATGTCACTCCGGCCAGAACCGCCGTTTTTGGCGGGAGGAACGTGGCAGCCCCACCCGTACGCGCGGCGAGCGTGACCAGGCCGGAAGCGGGAGCGCGCGGACAAGCGCCGGCGGCGAGGTCTTACCCGACGGCGGCGCCGAGCGGCAGCCGTTCCACTCCGCCAACTTCGGGACGGTTCGGCGTGCCCGCTGGGAATTCGCCCACAACGGTGGCACGCCCCGCTCCCTCCACCGCTGGCCGTTTCGCCGGGCCCCCCAGCACGCCACCGCGGGCTTTCGTTACGCGGAACCCGGTGCCGCAGCAAAGTGTTCCTTTTACGAACCGCGAGCCAGCATTGAGTTCGCACCCTGGCCGCCCGCTGGAACCCCAGCAGGTACAAAATCTGAGAAAGGGCCAGGCGGCGGGCCCTATGAAAGATCGAGAGGTAATTCCTCACGCTGAGAAAGCTGAAAAGGGCTCGCGGTCGGCTCCCAAAGCGGCGCCGCGCGAAGGGGGCGGCAGGCAGAAGCGTTGAAGGGGGACAGCATGGGCAATCGAAAAAATGGGGGCTCTGTGAGTCGCCGGAGATTCCTGGCCACGACGGGCAGCCTTGTGGCGGTGCCCGCCGTGGCCCGTGGCGTGGCGGCAGGCTCCACCCCCGCTGTGGCGCCAGCTATTCCCGTGCCTCCTGAACCTACCCGCACGATCCCCATCGGCGTTTTCGATCCCGTATACGATCACCTGTCGCTGGACGAGATGCTCGAGAAGTTCACGGCGCTTGGAATTGAAGCAGTGGAAGTCTCGACGGCAGAAGATCCCGGCACGCGGCACTGCCCGGTGGCAGAGCTTCTGGCTGACCCTGCGAAGGCGCGGGCCTGGAAGAAGAAATTTGAAGACCGCAAGATTCTGGTCGCGACCTTGAGCTGTCACGGCAATCCTGTTCACCCTGATCCCAAGATTGCCGCTCGCGACGACCGCTATTTCCGCAACACGGTGCTGCTGGCCGAACGGCTGGAGGTTCCGGTGATCGTGACGTTCTCCGGTCTACCCGGAGGCTCACCGGCGGATAAGATGCCCAACTGGGCGACCTACCGTTGGCCCCCGGAGCACGATCAGGTTATCAAGTACCAGTGGAATGAAAAGCTGATTCCTTACTGGAAGCAGGCTACGGCGTTCGCGCGTGAGCATGGCATTCGTAAGATCGCGCTCGAAATGCACCCCAACTTCGCCGTGTTTAATCCCAAGACGCTCATGAAGCTGCGCGACGCCGTGGGCGAGGAGATCGGCGCGAACTGCGACCTCAGCCACCTGTTCTGGCAAGGCTGCGATCCGGTGGAGGTCATCCACTATCTCGGGAAGCAAGGCGCGCTATACCACGCGCACATGAAAGATACGGTTATCGAAAAGGAGACCACCGCGAGGTTTGGGGTCCTGAACTTTCCGGAACACCCTGAGCCCGCTACGTCAGGCTCGGTTTACTTCCGCGCGGTCGGCTACGGCCACGGGGCGCACCTCTGGAAGGAGATCGTGCGCGCCTATATGGACGTGGGCTTCCCGGGAATCATGAGCATTGAGAACGAAGACCCGATCCTTCCCGGCGAAGTTGGCGTCGAGCGCGCCCTTTATGTCCTGAAGAACGTTCGTGGCGAATTGCTGGCGTAACGACATCTATTGAGGAGCATTCAACCTTCAGCTTTTGACAATTGACTTTCGACTTGCGTCGGCCTCCTGGCTCCGGCCGTGCCGGGTTAGGGAAAGGAGTTCCTGTGCATCCCCTGGACCCCATTCTCAAACCGAAGTCCATCGCTGTGGTGGGGGCGTCTCGCCGGGAGCGGTCGATCGGCCGTGAAATCCTCCACCAGCTTGTGGAGTTTGACTTCAAAGGCAAGCTCTTTCCCGTTAATCCCCAAGCAGAGTTTATTCACTCGATTAAAGCCTTTCCCTCGGTGTCTTCAATTCCTGACCCCCTGGACTTGGTCGTTGTTGCCGTACCGCGCCACGACGTGCTGGACGTGGTCGACGATTGCGGGAAGAAAGGAGTGCAGGGCCTCGTTGTCATCACGTCGGGATTTTCAGAGACCGGCGAAGAGGGCAAGAAGTTTGAAACGGCGTTAGGCGAGCGCGTTCGCCGTTACGGCATGAGGATGATCGGACCCAATTGCATGGGGATCATCAACACGGACCGGGATGTGCGGATGGATGCCACGTTTGCGCCCACGCTGCCCCTGGCGGGAACGATCGCCTTCCTGTCGCAGAGCGGAGCGCTGGGCGTGGCCATCCTGAATATCGCCCGGCAGCTTGACATCGGGTTTTCCTTTTTCGTCAGCCTGGGCAACACCGTGGATGTTTCCGCGAATGACCTGCTGCAATATTGGGAAGACGATCCGCAGACACGCCTCATCCTGATGTATCTGGAGTCGTTCGGAAACGCCAAGGGGTTCATGCAGATCTGCCGGCGCGTCTCCAAACGGAAGCCCCTGCTGGTCGTGAAATCCGGCCGCACGGATGCGGGCGCGCGCGCCGCGACCTCCCACACCGGCGCGCTGGCCGCGCGCCAGGGGCTTGACGTGGCCACCGACGCCATCATGGATCAATGCGGTGTCGTCCGCGTCGACACGGTGGAAGAGCTGTTTGACCTGGCGCTGGCGTTCGCCAAGAACCCTCTGCCGCGTGGTAACCGGCTGGGCATTCTGACCAACGCCGGCGGCCCCGCCATTATGGCCACGGATACGGCAATTGCGAATGGCCTGGTCATGGCGCGCTTCTCCGATGACACTCGGGCCGCGCTGCGCAACTTTCTCCCTGCCGAAGCGAGCGTCCAGAATCCCGTTGACATGACCCCCAAGTCGGATCGCGGCCAGTATGATGCCTGCGCACGCATCCTGCTGCAGGACGACGGCATCGACATGCTGTTGGTGGTCTTTGTTCCTCCCATGCTGGTCAGTGCCTTGGATATCATTCTGGGGCTTGAACAATTGCGCCGTACCTGCCCGAAGCCCATCGTCGCCGTGGTGATGGCGCCGGAGGAATTCTTCCAGGAGCTCAACCGTGACCATCCGGACCACCTGGCGCTTTATCTCTTCCCGGAGTCGGCCGTGCACGCTTTGGCGGCCCTCAACCGCTATCGCTTATGGCGCGAGCGGCCGGTGGGACAACTGCGGCGATTCGAAGTCCCCCGCGGCCCGGCCGAGAAACTCATCCAGGAGGTGAGAAACGAGGGCCGCCTGCAACTGACGGTGGAGGAGAGCTTGCGGCTGATCGGGCATTACGGAATCCCGGCCGCGCAGTCCACCCCCGCTGCGAGTCTTGAGGAACTAAGGCGTGTGGCCCCTGGCGTTCGCTATCCCGTGGCCCTTAAGGCCCTCGCACCGGAACTGGTCCACAAGATGGAGGTGGGCGGCGTGGCCGTGGATCTGCGTGGCGCCGAAGAACTTCTGATTGCCGCAGAGAAGATGACGGACTCGGTAGCGCGGCATCGCGGGAAGACTCCGGGGGGCGAGTCCGGCCTCGGATTCCTCGTGCAAGAATACGTGCGCGGCGGGCGGGAGGTCATCTTGGGAATGACTCAGGACCCGACCTACGGCCCCCTCGTCATGTTCGGTCTGGGGGGAATTTACGTCGAGACGGTGAGGGATGTTGTCTTCCGTGTGCCTCCACTCACCGACTTGGAAGCGCAGGAGATGGTCCGGCAGATCCGTGGCTATCGCTTGCTGGAGGGCGTGCGCGGTGAGGCTCCCGTCGATCTCGTGGCGCTCGCGGAGATTTTGCAGAGGTTCTCACAACTCGTGGAAGAGTTGGCGGAACTCGCGGAGATTGAGATCAACCCGCTGCTGGTCTTCCCGGAATCCGGCAAATTCCGCGCCGTGGACGCACGCGTGCGGCTGCAACGCCCATTGACAGCAGCGTAAGGCCAGACTAAGCTCTTTATCTCACTATTCATTCGGGCTTATTGAACCGTAATCCAATCGAAGTTGGGGTGGCGCCGATGGGCACGACCTGCCAGAAGTTTGTGCTGAGTAGCGTGGTTGTGACTTTAGTGAGCGTTTTGCTGAATTGTGGCGGCCCGGCTTCCGTTCAGCCCCTGCAGAGTACGAGCGTTACCACGGCCGCTATAACGACGACGCAAAACCCGCTCGTTGCCCAATTCGCCTACGTTTCGGCGACGCAGGCCTCGGTTGCCGTGGAATTCGGAACGGACACTACATACGGACGGCAGACCTCAGCGCAAACTACTCCGGCTGGTGGTGGTCAGGTCAGTATCCTCGTCGCTGGCATGAAGCCTGCCACCACTTACCATATGCGTGCTGTCCTGACCTATCCGAACGGGAGCCAGGCCGTCAGTGCTGATCAGACGTTCACGACCGGATCAGTTCCGGCAAATCGCCTGTCTCAGGTTGCGGTGTCCGGTTCGAGCGAACGGCCGGCTTCCGGCGGCGTGGAGCTTCTGGACTTGTTTTCAGGCAGTGCCACGCAGTTTCGTGCGGAGGCGTTAGACTTGGATGGTAGCCTTATCTGGTATTACGATTTCCCGATTAGCAACGACGAGATGCCCTTTCCGATCAAGCCGCTCGCCAACGGCCACTTCCTGATTACCATCACGCCGCAGACCCAGAATGGCAAGGGAGTTGGTGGGACGCTTCGTGAGATTGACCTTGCCGGCAACACGATCAGGCAAATCACAATCGACCAATTAAACGCCCGTCTTTCCAGCGGAGGTTTCAACGTCGTTGCCACCTCGATGCACCACGACGTTATCGCGCTCCCGAACGGCCACTGGGTGGTTTTGGTGGATGACGAACGGCCCTTTACGATGCTGCAAGGATACGAGGGACAAACCATCAATGTTATGGGAGACGACATCGTTGATCTCGACGGGAATCTCAATCCCGTCTGGGTGTGGTCGGCGTTCGACCACCTCGACGTCAACCGGCATCCGATGTATTTCCCCCCGGACTGGACCCACGCGAACGCCGTGATCTACTCGCCGGACGACGGGAACCTTCTGCTTTCGATGCGACATCAGCATTGGGTTATCAAGATTGACTACCAAGATGGGAAGGGAGCGGGCGACATCATTTGGCGGTTGGGATACCAGGGAGATTTCACGATCGATACCGGGAATCCGGCGGACTGGTATTACGGCCAGCACGCCCCGATCTTTCTCGGATCAAACACCACGAATGTTTTCGATCTGGCACTGTTTGACAACGGTAATAATCGGGTGCTCGATCAGAATGGCACAATTTGCGGGGCATCCGGGGCTCCAGCCTGTTACAGCCGCGCCGCCATATTTGAAATCTCGGAGGCCACGAAGGTAGTCCACATCCTTTGGGAGGACAAACCTCTTGAATTCTCCCAGGCTGTAGGGGACAACATCGAGCTGACTAACGGTGATATGGAATTCGATATGGGTGCACTTGGGACAAATCCCTTTAACGCTCAGGTCACAGAAGTCACGCACGAAGCGGTGCCTCAAATCGTCTGGCAAATGAATATCACTGGCCAAGGGGCCTACCGGGCTTTTCGGATTCCTAGCCTTTACCCGGGCGTGCAATGGTAGTGGTAGGGATACGCGCTGCGACGTTGTGATCGGAATGACCCAAGGTTTGGGCCGTCCACGTTGGCGTCAGGTCTGCACCTTTCTCAGTCCCTAGCTGACAATTGTCGTGTATAGTCTCGGGGCGATGCCAGTGAGACCTGCTGACGGCTTCGTTCCCGACCGCGTTGTGTCCGCTGCTCGCGGCGACCCGGTTGACGTCTGGATTTACTCTGTCCTTCCTAAGGAAGGTTGGGTCCCACATTCTCCCGGCGACTTTACCCACGCCGAGTACCCCGGCTCCGCCGTCAAATACGGTTCGCAGGTCTACGAGTTGGTGCGTGTCGAAGAGACTGCTCGAGATGGCTACCAGATTCGCTATGGCTTGCGGACCTGGAATCCGCAATTCGCCATTCGTCATCTGGTCGATTACACGCTCGAGACGCAACGCGAGGCCGCCGCCATTCAATGGGAGGTGGAGAAGGTCGCGCGGCTGCGCAATCTGATTCTGTGGCTTGCTCCTTTCGCGGGTTTCGCACCGGACCCGATGCAGCGCGCCTGGGCTGAGAAAACCGGCCTTTCCATGGGTTGGATTTCGGTGGGTTCGGCCGTATTCGGATGCGCGGTAGCGTTTGTACTGCGTGGCGCGTTTGAGAATGTGTATTGGACAGTCGGCCTGCTGTACCTTGCTCTCGAATCCTTCGCGCGCGTGTTCTGGATTGGGATTTCTCACCGCCCGCATGGTTCTCCGCTCCTGACCATGCCTTACATCCTGTGGCAAGCCTGCACGCGAACAAAACCCGGGAACCAGGAAGCGGGTATGACGTTAATGATGAGGCAGGACGAGGTGAGCCGGAACCCGGACGCCAGTTCGCTGCGAATCCGCTCCTGGTATTTTGATACGAACTTGGCGGGCTCAGCACTCGTGAACTTTGAGGGTATCGTGTACCGGCCGGTGCGCTGGCGCCGGGAAGGGAAGGGCCTAAGCCGGCGCTGGGTTTACGAACTGGAAAAGGCGGAAGCCGGCGCCCTATGCCGTGACTATACGAACCCTCGTACGCCTGACCGGCAAAGGGCGGTGGAAGAGTTTACACACCGCCTCGACGTGGCGCAGAGCTTCACACTGTTCTGGGGCGTCTACCCGCGGAAGGATCAGCTTCGCCTGCAACTCGTTTATCAACACGATGGTCCGCGCTCGACCGCCATCACTGCCGGTTTGTTTCTGATGGTTGGACTTGCCCAACTGGGCCTCACGGCAGGACTCTATCGCGTGACGATCCTGGCGCTTGCGGGCCCGGTCTACCTAATCCTGGAGTCCGCGTACCGCCTCTACAAAGCGAAAGCCCTTGCCGAGCCTGCCGGGTCGGTGGTTGGATACCTTCTCCGTTTGGCCATCCGCCCACCGACCAGTGCATGACGTGGTGGGGATCGCGGCAGCCTCACGCCGCCGTGTAATCCGCGACCGGCGGCGTGAGGCTGCCGCTACCCTCCACAGATTCCGGGGAACCGCCTAGATGCTTCCCGCTGCCCGGAGTTCCTGTACTTCGGACACCACCCCCTGGGTGCCCCGCTGCGAATAAATGATAAGCAGGCGTTCGCCGGTGAAGAAGCTCAGAACCGGGTTGCGGAACTTGTTCAGATAGTTTGGGTCCGCCGGAGTGATTCCGAACTGGGGCGCGATTTCTTGAAGGATCACGTTCGCTGCGTCGACCGCCGGACCTGAGTATGTAAAATCCGCATCGGACAGGTTGTGAATCGTGTATTCAGCCAGGACATTGGGCTGTCCCGCCGCGTTCAGATTCACGTCGTTATCTAACTGCCGGAGGGGAGGCAAGCGCAGATTGCCGCTGGCATCCACGTGGAGATATCCCTTCGCCACGGGATCGATTTGGGCGATGATGGCGCCCGCCCGCAGCCAATTAACTACTTTGAACTCGTTGCCGCTGGTGGGGGCTGAATGCGCACACGCCTGGGTGATGACAAAGGCGGGGCTCAGCCCGCGGCGCATCTCCTCCGCAATGGTAATGATGTGGTGTGCCCCGGTCCGTGAATCGCCTGCGGCGCCATAGTTGTCATTGGCCCCGGTACCGCCGAAATTCAGCTCCGTGAACTCACTCCCGTCGGCATTCCACTGAAAGACAATCGACTTCGCCCAGTCGTGCCACAACGGAGCGCCAACGATAATGTCCTGATCGATGAAGAAGATGTCCGCGTGATTCCCATCACCGCGGGAGTTTCCGCCTTCAATGTCATCCGGGTCGACGGTGGGGAATCCGCTTCGGCCGGTGTGCCCGTACACCTCCCGGTATTCTGTCGCCAGGTGTACATCTGCAACGTCATTATTCGTTTCGTGGACGGGCAGACCTCCCGGATAGGAATGATGGCCGAAAACCGACGTACTTCCGGGCGCCGAGAAGAACGGCTGCGGCAGGTGCGGGCAAGGTGTGTTCTCGTTGAGGACCGGCGGGAAGACGCCCGCCTTGGCCCCGCCTACGATGCTCGAAGCATCCGCGAGATTCAGCAATCCCTGACTGACCAAGGTCGAAATAATCGCATCCTTTCGAGCGTCCGTCAGTTGTGCCCGGTGAGCAACGCAGGTTGCGGGATTCGAGAGTGCGTCCAACGTCTGCCGCCTCAATTGTGAATCCTGTATCTTCGCTGCTTGGGAGAGAACGAACTGATAGGCCGACTGAACCATGGGTGACCGCTTGGCAAGGGCCACGGCGCTGGCGTTCCCCGCGCCGGGAATCGTTTGATCCGCCGCAAATCCTACCGTGCCTACAAAGAGCGCGAGCGCGCCCACACTTGACAGCCAGAACATCCCCTTCTTCATTTGTGTCCTCCCTGAGAAATTTGGATTGGATGGGACGAGGTTAGCTGACGGTTGTTGTCCAGTATTAAACGGGGTGTGAATTGTCTGTGAATCGAGCGTAGTGCTCGGTTCCTTCCGGTGCCTACGAGGATCGCCGGTTGCACCTACTAATCTATGGTCCCTCGCTGCACCTGGTTTCGCGGGACATTGTGGTGACGCCCGGCACCGCTGTGTCAGGATGTGAAATCGAGCGAAGCCTGCGAAATCCTATGTCCTCGCTAGCAAGTCATTTCGTTGACAGGTCCCACATTTGGTTCGTATAATCAATGTTTTCGGCAATCAGGAGAAAGGGAATCTATGTACGCGATATTCCGCTCTGGCGGGAAACAATATAAAGTGTCTCCGGGTGACGTTGTGCGCGTGGAGCGCGTGGAGGGTGATCCGGGGGCGACCGTGGAATTCAACCACGTATTTGCCGTGCGCAAGGAAAAGCTCACGGTAGGTTCGCCGTTGGTCGATAACGCCAAGGTGAAAGCGACGATCCTGCGCAATGACCGCGCCGCCAAGGTGCGGGTCCTCAAGTACAAGCGCAAGAAGCAGTACCGGCGCACCGCGGGTCATCGTCAATCCTTCAGCGAGGTCCTGATTCAGGATATCGTTACGGCCTAGCCCGGCATTCCGGCTTAAAGGAACTCTGTTATGGCACATAAGAAAGGTCAAGGAACGTCCCGGAACGGACGAGACTCCAATGCGCAGCGCCTGGGCGTGAAGCGGTTTGACGGCCAACTGGTCTCGGGCGGATCGATTCTGGTTCGCCAGCGCGGCACCAAGCTCAAGCCCGGTGAGAACGTCGGGCTCGCTAAAGACGACTCTCTCTACGCCAAGGTTGCGGGCGTGGTGCGGTTTGAAGACAAGGGCCGGCAAGGCCGGTTCGTCAGCATCCTGGTCCCGTCCACAAATTAGATATTGGGTGCTGGGGGCTGGGGACCAGGGGAATTCCCTCAGCACACAGTCCCCCACACCTAGCTCCAAGTACCCAGCACCTGCATCCCTGTGTTCATTGACGAAGCCAAAATTCACGTGGCCGCTGGCGCCGGTGGCAATGGCTGCCTGGCGTTTCGCCGGGAGAAGTTTGTCCCGCGCGGGGGGCCCAGCGGCGGCGATGGCGGGCGCGGCGGCGACGTCTTGCTGGAAAGCAACCCCCACCTAAACACCCTGTTGAAATTCCGTTACAACCGCGAGTTCCGGGCGGGACGCGGCGGCCATGGGGAAGGCTCCAATCGGCACGGCGAAGACGGCGCGGATACCATCGTGGCGCTGCCTGTGGGTACGGTTGTTTATAGCCTCGCGAGCGGCGACAAGCTTTGGGATTTCGACCAGGCGGACCAGCGCGTGATCGCGGCCAAGGGTGGACGCGGCGGCCGCGGCAATGCACGGTTTGCGACCTCGACGAATCAGGCGCCGCGCCGCACCGAACCCGGTGCTCCCGGCGAGGAACGTGACCTGCGCCTGGAATTGAAGCTGCTGGCCGACGTCGGCCTGGTGGGTTTCCCGAACGTCGGCAAGTCCACGCTGATCTCGCGGCTCAGTGCGGCGCACCCGCGCATTGCGGATTATCCTTTTACGACTCTCGAACCTTCCCTGGGTGTGGTGGGGCTCGACGAAGAGCGTTCCTTCGTGATGGCGGACATTCCCGGCCTGATCGCTGGTGCTCACGAAGGCAAAGGGTTAGGGATACGCTTCCTGCGGCATGTTGAACGGACCCGCCTACTTCTGCACCTGATCGACGTGGCCGAACTTTCCGGGCGCGATCCAGTGGAAGATTATGGCATTATTCTGAATGAGCTTCGGAGCTTCAGTGCAGTGGTGGCCGAAAAGCCCATGTTGCTGGTGGCCTCGCGCATCGACGCGGCGGGGGAGAATGACCGGCTGGCCCGGCTGCGCGGGTTCTGCAATGACCACGGGATGCCGCTTTACGAGATTTCCGCGGTGACCGGGCAGGGGCTCGGCGAATTGAAGCAGGCGATCTGGGCAAAGCTGGAGCAGCTTCCCCGCCCGCCGGCGCTGGGAGCCTTGTAGGGGCGAGCGACGCTCGCCCAAGGCCGAACGCCATTTGGTCCGGTTGGCGTTTCAGGCGCGCGGATAGGACGCGCCCAACGGTGAACATTGCACTTTTCGGCGGAACGTTCGATCCCATCCACTCCGGGCACCTAGTGGCGGCGCGGGCGGCTGCTCGGCGTTTCCGTCTTGACCAGGTGCTTTTCATCCCCACCGGGAACCCTCCTCACAAGATTCACGATCATCTGACGGACTACGCCCAGCGCCTCGCGATGGTGGCACTAGCGTGTGCCGGCAATCCGCGTTTCATTCCGTCAGCGATGGAGGCTCCCACGGCCGACGGTTCCCCGCGCTACTCCATCGATACGGTACGCAGAGTGCGGCGCCGGCTCGGGAAGCGCGACCATCTTTTTTTCCTGCTGGGCGCAGACTCGTTTCTGGATTTGCCGGAATGGAAGGAAGCCGATCGCCTAATTCGTCTGGCAGACTTCATTGTGGTGTCGCGGCCGGGCTTCGACGTGGACGCTATTCGGACGCTAGCCCTTCACCCCTGTGGCCGCGGGGCGGAGCGAGTCCATTCGGGCGCCGCTATGCCTGAGAATGTTCATCTATTACTCGGCGTCGATATGCCCGCCGCCTCGCGCGACATCCGGCAGGCGGTCCAGACCGGGCGGCGCGTCACTGGCCTTGTTCCGAAGCTTGTGGAAGAGTACATTTTGAAGGAAGGTTTGTATCGTCTCCGCACCGGCGGGGGACGCGTCAAGCGATGACACCTGAACTCCGCGAAGCGGTCCAGGCCGCCCAGGATCACAAGGCTCAGGATTTACGCGTCCTGGATCTCGAGGGCATTTCGTCATTCACCAGCTACTTCGTGATTTGTAGCGGAACTTCCACACGCCATAACCAGGCGCTGTGTGACGCCATCTGCGAGAAACTCAAGAAGTCAGGCCATTCGCCGGCACACGTCGAAGGCTACGCCCAAGCGGAGTGGATTCTGGTGGACTACCTGAATTTCGTCGTGCACATCTTCTCCGAGCGTGCACGGAACTTCTATGACCTGGAGCGGCTCTGGAAGACCGCGCCGCACGTGAAAGACCTGGAGTCGGAGGATCGGAAGATCGGGTGATCCGATGATCGGGTGATCGGGCGAGTGATGGGAATCGAAACTCGAAAACCGAGACTCGACCATGCGGCTGCGAGTTTCGAGTTTCAAATTTCAGCTTTTGGGCGTGTTCATCCGATCACCGGATCATCGGATCACCCGATCTTCCGATCCTAGCCATGCGCATCCACATCCTTTGGGAAGGCAAGACGAAGGACGAGCACCTGCGGGCACTACAGGCCGACTTCGCCAGCCGCATCGAGCACTTCACGCCGCTGAGCCTGGAGGAGCTTCCGCGCGCGCGGGGGGCAGGGCAGAGTCGCAAGGCAGGACTTTCCACCGCCGAACGTGCGCTGCTTACGAAACTGCGCGGCTCGACCAAGGTTCTGTTGGACGAGCGCGGGCACGAGCGGACCTCGCAGGAATTTGCCGAATGGCTAGGTCAGCAGGCCCTGCGCGGCACGCGCGACTTGGCGTTTCTGGTAGGGGGGCCGGACGGATTCTCCGCCGCTTTCCGCCGAGAGGCTGACGTCCTGCTGGCGCTTTCACGCCTGACGCTTACACGCGACTGGGCGCGGACGCTGCTGCTGGAACAGATCTACCGAGGATTTACGATTCTACGGGGCTATCCTTACCCTCGCTGAGCGATCGGGAGATCCGGCGGTCGGGTCATTTAGTGATTTCATGATTTAGCGGTTTGTGATGCTTCACTTGCCCAATCACAAAATCACTAAATCGCTAAATCACTTGTTGTGAGGTCTGCTTGCCAGAAGACCGAAAAGGGTTAATTATCGTCTTCACCGGCCCGGGCAAAGGCAAGACCACGGCCGCGCTGGGGACGGCATTACGAGCCATCGGGCAAGGCCTGAAAGTCCTGATGGTGCAATTCATCAAGGGTTCGTGGCATTATGGCGAGCTGGATGCGGCGCGTCTGCTGGACCAGAAGCTGTTCAAAATCCTGCCCATGGGCCGCGGATTTGTGAAAGTGGGCGCGGAGAAGCCGCACCCCGAGGATGTGCGGCTGGCCGAGGAAGCCTGGGAATTCGCTCGCGGCGAGATTATGGGCGAACAAACCGACATGGTGATCCTCGACGAGATTAATTACGCGATCAGTTATAAGATGCTGGACCCGGAGTTGGTGGTGGAAACGCTAAAGAATAAGCCGGCGGGCGTGCACGTGATTCTGACCGGCCGCAATGCCCACCCGGCGCTCGTCGAGATTGCTGACCTCGTCACCGAAATGCGCGAGGTCAAGCACCCATTTGCCAAGGGCATCGCCGCCCAGCGAGGGATAGAATACTGAGGATCGGGAGATCGGATCATTTGGTGATTGAGTGATTTAATGATTTGCGATTTTCAATCACCCGATCACAAAGTCACTCAACGAAGCAATTTCTATGACTTGGTTTCGCAAAGAAAAGCAGCCGCTTGGCACGCCCAAGGAGACGCACGTCCAGACCGAAGGTCTTTGGGTGAAGTGTGATGGTTGCAAGCAGATCCTTTGGAAGAAGGACCTGGAGGCTAATTACCAGTGCTGTCCCAAGTGCGGGCACCATTTCAAGCTCAGTTCGCACGCGCGGCTGGAGATGCTTTTTGACGATGGCCGGTACACGGAGCATGACGCCGCCCTCGCCTCGACCGACCCACTGCACTTCCGCGACACCAAATCCTACCGGGACCGCCTGCGCCATTCGGAAAAAGTGACCGGCATGAAGGACGCCCTGCTGACCGGTGAAGGTCTGATCGAGGGCAAGCCCGCGGTGATTTGCGCCATGGAGTTTCAGTTTGTCGGCGGAAGCATGGGTGCGGTGGTGGGCGAGAAAGTGACACGCGCCATCGACCTCTGCATTGCCAAGAAGTTGCCGCTGGTGGTTGTTTCGTGCTCAGGCGGCGCGCGCATGATGGAAGGCGCCATCAGCCTGATGCAGATGACCAAGATCTGTTCGGCGCTCGCCCGCCTGGACGAGGCCCGCAAGCCTTACATTTCCGTTCTTACGGACCCTACCACGGGTGGCGTTACCGCCAGTTACGCCATGCTGGGCGATCTCAATATCGCCGAGCCGGGCGCGCTGATCGGTTTCGCTGGCCCACGCGTCATCGAGCAGACCATCCGCCAGAAGTTGCCGGAAGGATTCCAGCGCTCCGAGTTTCTGCTGGAGCATGGCATGCTTGACGCCATCGTTCCGCGCAAGGAATTGAAGGGATTCATCGCGCGAGCCTTTCGCCTGATGCGGGCCTGGAACCCCTAGAAATTGGATGATTGAGTCATTTAGCCATCACGCCATTTCAAAGGCAGGCCGTGAAATGAGGCAATGGCCAAATGGCGCAATGAATCAATGGCTCGATCATCTGATCTAACGATTTCATGAATTACCGTGAATGCCTAAAATATCTTGCCGGCCTTGGCCACGAGCTGCACGGACTCAAGTTTGGTCTGGAAGCGACCACTAGCATCCTGGCTGAACTCGGCAATCCCCACCAGAGCTATCCCACCGTGATCGTGGCAGGGACCAACGGCAAGGGCTCCACTTGCGCGATCCTCGCCAGCATCCTCAAAGCCGCGGGTTACCGTACGGGCTTGTATACTTCGCCGAACCTGGTGCGGGTGAACGAACGGCTGCGCGTGAACGGCAAGGATGCTACCGATGAAGAGTTCGCGAAGGCGTTCAGCGAGGTCACGGCCGTTGTCGAACGCCTTGTCGCTGAAGGTAAGATGGAAAAGCCGCCCAGCTTTTTTGAGTTTCTCACCGCCACAGCCTTTCAGTATTTCGCAAGCGCCGGAGCGCAGTTCGCAGTATTGGAAGTCGGCATGGGCGGGCGGCTCGACGCTACGAACGTTGCGACGCCGCGCCTTGCGTTAATCACTAACGTCGACTTCGACCACATGGAATTTCTCGGCTCGACGCTCGCCGCCATCGCCGGTGAAAAAGCGGGAGTCATTAAGCCCCATTGCCCCGTCATTTCCGGCGTGGAAGACCCGGAAGCCCGCGCCGTCATCCGCGCTCGCGCCCGGGAATGTGAGTCCGAACTGCTGGAACTGGACGAGCTCGCCAGAATCTCGAACCTGCGCGCTATCGATGGACGCTACAGTTTTGACTTGGAGATTGGCGAGGAGCATTACGCCAAGCTCCGTTCGCCTTTGCTGGGCAAGTTCCAGGTGAAGAATACGGCCGCGGCCGTTGCGGCAGCCTGGCGCCTCCAGCGGGAAGGGTTCGATATTCCTCGCCGCAGTATCTTCCAGGGCCTGCGCAGTGCCGTCTGGCGCGGCCGCTTGGAAGTCATTTCACAGCGGCCCCTAGTGCTGCTGGACGGTGCGCACAACCCGGCCGGGGCGCGCGCACTGGCCTCCTTCATACAGGACGAATTGCCAGGTCGCCGCGTGCGCCTGGTTTATGCCTCAATGCGCGACAAGGCGATGCGAGAAATCAGTGAGATCCTCTTTCCGCTGGCTGCGGAAATCTACTTGACCCGTCCCGACCAGGCTCGCGCGGCCTCGGCTGATGAGATTCTGGCAGCCATCGGTTCCCGGCCGCCCCAAGTTGTAATTGAGCCTGTTCCTGCGCGTGCCCTGGAAAAGGCGTGCGCTGCCAGCGCGCCCGGCGACGTGGTGCTGGTGGCGGGTTCTCTTTTCCTGGTGGGCGCGATCAAACGCGCGCAGCGCGAAGGAACGCTCCACTTACCCAGCGCGGAGCGCGGCATGTGTTAGGCGCTCTTTACAATGTGTCGTAAGGACGCACGGCCGTGCGCCCTCGCGATGTGACGAGCAGCGCACTTCCCTTCGCCTCGGTGGGCCGCAAACCCCTGAGGTGCTCAGGCGACAAAGCCATGTCGACAACCGTCAGAAAATCTTCGGGTGGACATACCGCGTACCTGCTGAGCTACGCGCGGTCCCTGCTTTTCACGAACCTGCTGATTTACGCATACACCGCCGTGTGCGGGACGCTCTCGCTGGTGGGCTCGCTGTTTGACGCCCGCGGCCGCTGGCAGCACGGTTGTGCACGTCTGTGGTCGTGGCTGATTCTGAAGACCAGCGGCATTCGCGTACACGTGGAAGGGTGCGAGCGAGTGAATCCCGATTCACCCACCATCTATTGCGCGAACCACCAAAGCGCGATGGATATTCCTGTTCTGTTTGTGAACCTGCCGGTGCAGTTTCGCTTCGTCGCCAAGCGCTCGCTGTTCCACTTGCCGTTTCTCGGTTGGCACCTTACCCGCTCAGGACATATCCCTGTGGATCGCGGCCGCCCCCGTGAGGCGCTCAAGAGCATGGAGACGGCCGCCGCCAAAATCCGGGAAGGGAAGTCCGTGCTGCTGTTTCCCGAAGGCCACCGCAGCCGCACCGGCGAAATGCTGCCGTTCAAGACAGGGAGTTTCCGCATTGCTATCCTGGCGGGCGTGCCTATTGTGCCGATTACGCTAAACGGCACGCGGGCCGTGCTGAAACCTGACACCTACCACGTGCGCGCAGGTCAAACCGAGATGGTCGTGCATCCCCCGATCGAGACCAAGGGCTTGACTTTGAAAGACACTGACGCGCTCTCTGAGCGGGTCCGCGAAGCAATTGCCTCACGCTTCGTGCCCGTGGAAGAATGATCGGATGATCCGGTAACCCGGTGATCGGCTGAACGCCGCATTCGCGCAGGGGATTTCGCGCATCATATTCTAGTGAATGCGGTGGCGCCGGGCTGGACCGGCACGGATATGGCGGCGCCCGGCGGGAAGAATTGCAGCGTGTGCCGCCAGGCGATTCCCGTGATTCCCCGGCGCCGTTTCGGGCGGCATGAAGACGTGGCGGTGCCGATTCGGTTTCTCGCGTCGCACCTCGCGACTTACATCACCGGAGAGGTCTTGAATAGCAATGGAGGCAACGTTCTCTGTGGTTAAGCGGAACTGCTGTCATCCGGAACGTGCGCAATTCACTCTGTTGTGTGTGCGCCGTAAGGGCGCACGGCCGTGTAGGCGTGTCCAAATTGCGCCGCCTCAGGTTGGCAGCTCGCGGCTTTGCCGCTTGTTGTGCGGGAAGGCTTCGCCTTCCCGTGCCGCCAGACCCCTGACTAATCTCTTTTGCGCCCGCGGGAAGGCTGAGCCTTCCGGCGGGCGCAAAAGGGGAAATACAGTACGAATTCGCCCGGAAAGCCGCAGGCTTTCCGCACAACAGGCGGCGGAGCCACGTGGTGCCGCGAAACAGGTCACTCATTTGGACAGGCCTGCACAACCGAGCGCTCTTACATTTGCCGGCCGGCACGCATCTGCCTTGATGCTGGCCGTGGGGCTGGTGTTATTTGCCGCGGTGCTCTCGCGGCCGCTAGCAGCGCAGCAAGCAGCGCCTCCCAAGCTTCCCCGGCGCGTCGATCCGCAGGCGCAACAGATTATTGACCGCGCGATCCGGGCCATGGGCGGTGAGATATTCCTGCGCGCCCGGAGCCTCACCACGAAAGGCCGTACCTTTTCTATTCGCGACGAGACTACGTCCGGCGTCGCACCCTTCGAGAGCTACGTGGTGTACCCGGACAAGCGGCGTTTTTCATACGGGAAGACGCTCCCCGTAGTCCTTATTAACAATGGAGAAAAGGGTTGGGAGATCGACCGCTATGGGCTTATCGACCAACCCGTCGAGCAGGTGAGGCGCTGGGTGGCGTCCAACCGCTACAGTGTTGAGAACCTGTTGCGCCTGCGTGTTAACGACCCGGGCGTGCTCATCCAGGCGCGCGGCGGCGACTTTGTCGATAACGTTCCGACTCAGGTCATTGAAATCACCGAGCCGGGAGAACCCACCGTACGGGTCGATTTCGTCCGGCGAACGTCTCTGCCGCTGCGCATCACCTATCGAGTGCGCAATCCCAAAACGGGCGAAGACGACGAGTTCTCAGACTCCTATGTGGATTACAAGGACTTCGACGGCATCTGGACCCCCATGCACATCACGCGCTACATGAACGGTGATCGGGTGGGAGAGACGTTTCGCAATACGGCCAAGTACAACGAAGAGTATCCGGCGAACTACTTCACGGCCGAGTGAGTTTCTGGCCGTCTGCTATAATGACCATAGAGGTTCTGAGGGACTTCTATAGCGTTCAAGGAGCTAGTTTGACAGACCTTCCCAAGGTACGAAGTACGACCATTCTCTGTGTGCGCCGCGATGGGCATCTGGCGATGGGTGGCGATGGCCAGGTGACGATGGGCGAAAGTGTGGTGAAGCAGAAGGCCCGCAAGATTCGCCGCCTCTACAACGAAAAGATCCTGGCAGGTTTCGCCGGCAGCACGGCGGACGCCCTCTCGTTGTTCTCTCGCTTTGAGCAGAAACTTGAAGAATATCACGGGAACCTGAGCCGGTCCGTAGTGGAGCTCGCCAAGGAATGGCGCACGGACCGCGCGCTGCGGCACCTCGAAGCGCTGCTGTTGGTCGCCGACGACAAGAACACGTACCTCGTCAGTGGCAACGGCGACGTGATCGAACCCGACGACGGCATTGTGGCGATCGGCTCCGGCGGTCCTTACGCCTTGGCCGCCGCGCGCGCCCTGGCCAATCACACGCAAATGAAGGCTGTAGAGATTGTCCGGGAAGCTATGCTTCTGGCTGGGCAGATCTGCATCTACACGAACGACCAGGTTGTGGTCGAAGAGCTTTGAGATTAGGGAGTTCCGCACTGTGGGGCGCACGGCCGCGCGCCCCACGCGCTGCGTCGTCGCCTCCCCGCGGACTTCCACCTTCCTTCACGCCATAAACCATCCCGGAGCGAGAGCTCTTCCGAATATGGAATTCGGAAGATTTCGTACCAAATAGTAAAGAAAAATGCTGGCATGTCCCCTTCATAAACCAGCTAGCCATTTTGTTTCAGCGTGTTATATGGCCGTCGATAAATAACAAAATTGGCACCGGGAATGCACTAACTATAGCCGCACGTTCAAGGCGAACACACCATAAGTTCAATATTTAAAGGAGACCGTCATGAGCGGAAGCAGTTGGCCGTATCAGCGCCTGTCCCGCTGGGCTAGCGTTTCTCGTGCTGTCACCTCTTGTGTGGCGAAGACGATGATCCTCGTCCTCGCCTGCGTTGTGCCTGTCGCTGCCCAGTACACCACTGGCAGTTTGGGGGGAACGGTTCAGGATCCCGGGGGGGCTGTGGTGCCGGGAGCGGTAGTTACTGTCCAAAGCGAGGACACTGGCCTCACCCGAACGGTTACCTCCAAGCCCGATGGAACGTTTCTGTTTCCAGCGTTGCCGGTTGGCCACTACAAGCTCACGGTGACGAAGTCCGGGTTTTCCACCTACGTGCAAACCGGAATCGTCTTGAGCGTCAACGAGGCGGCCACGCAGACCGTCACGCTGAAGGTCGGCACCGTCACTGAGGCCGTTACGGTTTCGGCCAACGCGGAAGTGCTGACTACCCGCACTGGCACGGTCAGCCAGTTGATCGACAACAAGCGGGTCATTGATCTTCCCTTGGATGGGCGGCAACCGCAGGAGCTCCTTTTCCTTGCGAGTGGAACCGTGAATGAGACCGGCACGGGCCCCAATTACTGCCTGGCCAACTGCGAGGGTGGTGTGTATCCCGGTGAACAAGACGCCGGCGTAGGCGGGCTGGGAACGCGCGCCGTGAATTACCAGATGGATGGTGCCGGCCACAACGACACTTACGTCAACGCTAATCTGCCATTTCCCAATCCGGACGCGGTTCAGGAGTTCAACGTTCAAGACCAGAACCTCTCTGCCCAGTACGGTCTCGGTGGTGCGGTCGTCAACATTGTCACCAAGACAGGGTCCAATCAGCTTCACGGCGACGTTTTCGAATTCCTTCGCAACGGCTCCATGAACGCGCGCAACTTCTTTGCGCCAACCCAGGACACGCTGAAGCGCAACCAGTTTGGAGGCAGCGTCGGCGGGCCGGTCGTGAAGGACAAGCTTTTCTTCTTTGGCACCTACCAGGGCACACGCATCCGCAGCGCGGCGCAGGGCGAGGTCTCTTTTGTTCCCACGGCTGCCGAGCGCGAAGGAGACTTTTCCGACGTCTCGACACAGCTCATCGACCCCACGACGAAGACGCCGTTTACCGGCAATTACATTGATCCCACGCTTTTCAGCGCGCCCAGCCAGTATTTCTTGAAGCTCATCCCGACCCCCAACGGGCCCGATCGGCAACTGACCTACGCCGGCCCGTCGGTGGTCCAGAATGACGACCAATGGCTTGCCAAGTCGGACTGGATCCACGGCAAGAATCAGCTATCCGGCAGCTTTTTCTGGACTCGCTTCAACGAGCCCCCGGACCTCACCGCCGTAAAGACCAATATCCTGGCGGCGGACGGCAACGGCAATCGGGTCACGGTGAAAAACCTCTCGTTGAACCACACCTATTCCTATTCGCCAACGCTGCTCTTCAATACCTGGTTCGGCTGGGACTCGCAGACAGGCGGGTCGCTCTCGGGTGCGCCATTTAGTTTCCCCGATGCCGGGGTGAGCATTGCCAGTCCCAATCCTCCGGAACTGGCCGTGGGAGTGTCCGGCTACTTCAGCGTCAACACCAACCACTTGGGCGACTTCGGCCGTGGCGATTGGACCATCCACGAAGACGTCACCATACAGCACGGCCCGCACGAACTGCACGTGGGCGGCGACGTGGTGCGCCTGAAGAACCATCTGGTGAACGAATTCACCATGGCGGGAGAATTTGATTTTGCCGACCAGTTGTCCGGCGACAACCTCACAGACTTCCTACTCGGTCGTGCTTCCCATTTCCTGCAAGGCGGCGGGGAGTTCAAGGACATGCACGGTGTCGTGCACGCCTTCTACGTGCAAGACAACTGGCGCGCCACGCAGAAGCTGACGTTGAACCTCGGCCTGCGCTGGGACCCCTACTGGCCCTACACGGAAGAGAAGGGGCGGGTGGTTTGCTATAGGCCCGGAGCACAGTCGCAGCGGTTCCCCAACGCTCCTGTGGGCATGCTGTTCGGCGGGTCCGGCAATGATCCCGGATGTCCGGCAAACTTCGGTTCTTACAGCAACCTGAGCAATTTCGCTCCGCGGGTGGGGTTTGCCTATAAGCTCGATTCCAAGACGGCCATACGGGGCGGCGCCGGGTTGTACTACACGCCTCCTTCAACGGTGGCCTCGAACGGTTTTGTTGATACCGCGCCGTTCGGCCCGCGTTTCGACGAGCGCGGCAACATCAGCTTTGTCGATCCCTTCACGAGCCTTGGCATTTCGCCGAACCCCTTCCCGGCGGAGTATGGACCCTCGCATCCAGCCTCGGATGTTGCTTTCACGCTTCCGGTTTCGATCTACGGCACCTTCGCACCCGGTTGGAAAGAGGCGCAAATCGCCACCTGGAACTTGACGGTGGAACGGGAGATGGGGAACAACTGGCTTTTGCGGGCGGCGTACGTTGGCAACAAGGGAACGCACCTGTCGACCGCCGTGGATGGCGGTGCCAACGAGGCCAATCCGGCCATCTATATCCCCGGAGTGGATGAAGAAGGCAATCCGCTTTCAACGCCCGACAACACGCAGCAGCGGCGCATCAATCCGAACTTTGGGTCCGTGGGCCTCTATAGTTCCCTTTACAACTCTCACTACAACGCTCTGCAACTGAACCTTGAGAAACGTTTCAACCGCGGACTCTCCCTGCTCGGGAATTACTCCTGGTCGAAGATGATGGACAATTTCGGGGTGTACGGCGGTTTTAACACGAACCCCTTCGATCCTAATTTCGACCGCGGGCTTTCCAACGACGACGTCACGCACGTCGTGCATCTTTCCGGGACCTGGCAGATACCGGCTCCCCAGGTTACGGGACCCGCTGCACGGCTTCTTAAGGGTTGGGAAATGAATTCGATTGTCACCTGGCGGAGCGGTTTCCCCTTCCCGATCTTCAGCGGCGTCGACAACTCGTTCAGCGGCGTGGGCGTCGATCGTGCCGACTTCACGGGTACGAGCCTTAGCCAGGCCAAGCTCGACCCTGGCCGCTCCCACGCACAGCTAATCCAGGAGTACTTCAACCCGGCCGTGTTCGTTCCTAACGCCGAGGGGACGTTCGGCAATACCGGGAGGAATATTCTGCGCGGGCCGGGACTCTTCAACGCGGATTTTGGAGTCGTGAAGGACACGAACATTACCGAACGCGCCAAGGTGGAATTCCGGGCGGAGTTCTTCAACCTCTTCAACAACGTCAATTTCGGCCAACCTGATAACAGCATTGCGGACTCAACCGTGGGCGTGATCACCTCGGCTGCGAGCCCCCGCATCCTGCAATTCGCCCTCAAGCTGCTCTTCTGAGCGACAAGAGCACCCACAAACAGGGCCGGGGCGAACCCCGGCCCTGAGCATCACGAGCATTCACAACTTCATTGGCGTGTTGGGGAGAAGAGCCGCAGACTCGGAGTGGTAGCCAGGGAACAGCGCTGACCGTGGCTACCAGGACACCGCCCGCAAAGCGGTCAACGCCATGGGAACCACTACGTACCGCCCGCAGTCTTCGCGCCACCCTGATGTCTTGACAATTATTAGTCTTTATGTTAAGCGTTATAGCCGATGGGTTGGCCTATGGTGTTCCTCTCTCCCGCAAATCCAGAAGCGACTCCGTTCGAGTGCGACCGGAATCGGTTTGATCCCGAGAAATTACTGAAAGGAAAAGTAGTTAAGCCCAGAATGGCCGACTTCTCAGGTTTCTGGTGTGACGACAAGCCATTGATTATTAACGACATAATCGGATCATCCCGACAGGAACAGAGGCGCGAAAAAAGGGGGCCCCAAAATGAAGGATGAACCCCAGAAGTTGTTGAACGCAAACAACTTAAAAATACAAATTTTGGAAACAGGCTCCAGACCCGAGAAGTATATGAAAAATAAGGCAGTTACCGCTGCTAACCCGAGAAGTTATTCAAAAGAAAGGAGTAACTCACCGTCGGCGTACTCCAGGACATTGATTCCTGGCGTGGTATCACGGGGCGGGCGCACGGCCGTGCGCCCCTACGGCGTTGCCGCCATGCGGGTGGCTGGCGGAAGCGGTCTCCGGTGGTGGGATCTATGATCGCCGTACGCCGCCACGGGAAGGGCCTTGCCGTAGGGGCAGACCCATGTGTGTCTGCCCAACGGTCCCGCGTCGCGGGAGAGTGCCTTCCCGCTGTGCGGGACGGAGGGCGCACACGCGGGTGCGCCCCCACGGCACAAACGACGGACGAAGCCGGAATGTCCTTGGCGGCCGACACTGGGACGTTACGACAGGTGCAACCGAAGTCCTGGGAAGGCGGTTGCGGAGGGCGCTCTAGCGCCCCCTCACGGAGCTGGCGCCGACGGCATGGTGGTGCGCAGGGTACGACGCAAATCGCCGTTGTCTTTTTCGGCCCGAACCCTTACACTTTTTGTTTGAGCCTTTCGATGTTCACCTTTTCTCCTGACTTCGCACCCTGGACCCTCTGACGCCACAATGGTTTTCTATCTGCCCGAAAATCTCGAAACTGCTACTTCGCTTGACGACCTGACGCCGCGCCAGATTGTGGCCGAGCTCGACAAGTACGTTGTGGGGCAAGACAAGGCGAAGCGTTCTGTCGCCGTAGCCTTACGCAACCGCATGCGGCGGCAGAAGCTGGCCCCCGAGCTGGCCGACGAGATCCTTCCGAAGAACATGATCATGATCGGGCCGACGGGCGTGGGGAAGACGGAGATTGCCCGGCGTCTGGCTCGCCTGACCAATTCGCCCTTTCTGAAAGTCGAAGCCTCGCGTTTCACGGAAGTGGGCTACGTGGGCCGCGACGTGGAGTCGATGATTCGCGACCTCGTGGAAGTTTCCATCGACATGGTGCGCGAAGAGAAGGTGGATGAGATCGCGGACAAGGCGGAACAGAACGCCGAAGAGCGCCTGCTGACCTTGTTGCTGCCCGCTCCTCCCGCCGTGCCGCGCAAAGGACCGGAGGAAGACGACGGAGCACGCACCGCCGCCGCGGCGCAGGAGCAGTTTCGCCGCACGCGCGAGAAGCTGCGGGCGCAGCTCCGCGAAGGCAAGCTCGACGAACGCGAAGTTGAAGTGGACGTCCGCGACCGCAGCAACCCGGCTTTCGAAATCATCTCCGCGCAAGGCATCGAGGAGATGGACATCAATATGAAGGACATCCTCCCGGGCCTTTTCGGGCAACGCACCAAGAAGCGCCGTATGTTGGTCCCGGAAGCGATGGAGTATCTGATCCAGGAAGAGGAAAACCGCCTGATCGATATGGACCAGGTGACGCGCACGGCGGTGGAGCGCGCGGAGCAGTCGGGCATTATCTTTCTGGATGAGATCGATAAGATTGCGGGGCGCGAACAGGGCCACGGTCCCGACGTCAGCCGCGAGGGCGTGCAGCGCGATATCCTGCCCATCGTCGAAGGCACTACAGTGAACACCCGCTATGGGATGGTGCGCACGGACCACATCCTGTTTATCGCGGCGGGCGCCTTCCACGTTTCGAAGCCTTCCGACCTGATTCCCGAGCTGCAAGGCCGCTTCCCCATCCGCGTGGAACTGCACTCGCTTACCACGGACGATTTCATCCGCATTCTCAAGGAACCGAAGAGCGCGCTGGTGAAACAATATACGGCGCTGCTTGAGACCGAAGGCATCAAGATCAGCTTCACCGACGACGCGCTCGAAGCCGTCGCCAAGTTTTCGGCGGCGGTGAACGATACGACCGAGAACATCGGCGCGCGGCGCCTGCACACCATCATGGAGAAACTGCTCGACGAGATCTCCTTCGAAGGGCCGGACCTGAAAAAGAAGGTCGTGCGCGTCGACGCGGCCTACGTCGAAAAGCAACTGGCGGAGGTCGTGAAAAACCAGGACCTCAGCCGATACATCCTGTGAGAACTCCCGCTCGCTCCGTCGATGCCGCCCGCGGCGGTTTTGATGAACCGTGGCATGCGAAGTTGGCTTGCCGCCGATGCCGTTGGACGCGGCTTTTCGGCACCCTGGCCGTAGTCTGGGCCGTGGGAAGTCTTGTGGCCTGCGGAGTGCAGGGCCCTCCCCATCCACCTCGTCTGGAATATCCCACTCGCATCACCGATCTCGCCGTGGTCGAGGTGGGACGCAGCTTGGAACTTCGCTTCCGCGTACCTACCGAGGCCACCGACGGCAACCGGCTGACCAAGCCTCTGGAGATCAAAATCCTGCGTGCGCTGGCGCTCCGGGGCGGAGGCCTTTCCAAACTCCCTGAGCCGGAAGTCTGTGCACAGCTTGCTCCGGAGGAGTGGGAACGCTACGCGCACCAGGGTGTGGTCTCCTATCTTCTACCCTTGACGGAGTCCGAGTTCGGCGCGTGGCGCGGGCAAACCCTGGTGCTGAGCGTGCGAACGTTGACGCGCGGCTTCCGCCATCGGGCGCTCGAAAGCGAGCCTTCGAACCTGGTGGACGTGCCTGTGGTGGATGTGTCGGAGCCAGTCAGCGGAGTCACTATTAACGCCACCGAAAAGGCCCTGGAGATCCGTTTCGCGGCTCCCACCCGGATGCTCGGCGGCGGCGAGCTGAAAGACTTGGTCGCCTATCGCGTCTATCGCAGCACCGGCGGGGCACGTGGCAGCTTCCAGATGATCGGACAAACGAGCGGTTTGCTCTACCGCGATAGCCAGTTTGAATTCGGCCACGTTTATGCTTACCAGGTGCGCGCCGTTTTTGGCGATGCGGCGCATCCGGCGCTGAGTGAGGACTCGCAGCCTGTCCAGATAACCCCGCGCGATGTCTTCGCGCCGGCTCCGCCGCAGGGTCTCACCGGCCTCTTTTCCGCGGGTGGCGTGGAACTGGTGTGGACCGCCAACCCCGAGCCCGACTTGGCAGGCTACAACGTCTACTGTCTCGACGCCCAACCGCCCCGGCGGCTCAACAAAGAACTGCTGCGCACGCCCATCTTCCGCGACACCAGCCCCGCGCAGGGAGCAACACTTGGCTTCTATGTGACGGCTGTCGACCGAACCGGCAATGAAAGCAAGCCCTCGGAGAAGGTGGACGTGGAGACAAAGTGAGGGCTGTCTTGCCGCACCTCAAGGACCTCAATTCGGCGTCGCTGATTCCCGGCTTGGCTATCGCTATGGCCGTCGGCGCCGCCAGCGCTTTGGCTGGGATGTGGGTGTGGAGGATCGTCAAACATTGGCGCCGCCTCGACCCCGCGGAAGTCGAACGCCAACGCCGCCTGGCGGTCAATGCGTGCGGGCGCATCAGTACCGGCAAGGTCTTGGAATTGCTCGAGCCCGTTACCGGCGGCCCTGCTGGTCCCGTCCTGCTGTATGAGTACGAGGTCGCCGGTGTCACTTACCAAGCCGCGCAAGATATCAGCGCGCTGCCGGAAATGACTGCTGCCGCCCCCTTTCTTCCCGGCCAGATCGCCAGCGTGAAATACGACCCTCGCCAGCCAACCAACTCGATTCTCGCCTGCGAGGACTGGTGCGGCGTCCCTGACTTGGTCCATAGCCGGACTTCGCAGGACGAGGCCGCGGGTGCCTCCACGGACGCTTCACAAGAAACACAGTCTTGAGGGTGGCCCGCCCGCTTCGGCTCGCCTCCACGGGGGGGGGTGGATTGGCCAGACGTTGAGACTTGTGTCATCAAAATATGACACTGTGATTTTGGACCACTTCGCTATTCCAGCCGGGAGAGGCATCGCACGGCGGCTCGGTGGCTGGATTGGCAATTTCCGACTTGGACAAGGGTATTCTGTCTTGGCTGACGCGCCTTGGACCGCAGTCTGCCAGATCACCAGTAACCTGTTCATTGTACGTTCTTTACGTTTTTCAGGAGACAGCGTCTGGCGTTTGGGCCGGTGCTCTGGCCCAGCGCAATGACAAACGAGTGAGGCCCGCGAGTGTCCAATAGCGCCCGGAGGTTCTGAGCTGCCTTTGGCATAACGTATGCTCAACCTAACGGGGTTAGGCAGGAGGTCAGTACTACGCCGCCTTGTCCGATCCTGTTGCCGGGGAGCGAATCAGGGTGGCCGGATGCCGGCACGAGCCCGGATTTCTCACCGGTTTTGGGGAAGGGCGGGGCTTCAGCCCCGCCGTTAGGACGCTCCCGTAAGGTTCCCCTGGTTCCGCGCCACGTGCAGCTTGCGATCGCAAGCTGCACGTGGCGCGGAACACCCAGAGGATCGGGGCCACGATAGCGGCAGGACTGAAGCCCTGCCCTTCCACTAACGTCCCAAAGTGGTGAGACATGCAGGCTAGGACTCAGCGTTTGTGGCAAGCGGCAATAACGGCGAGCGCGGCACCGGTGCGGCCGGGGCCCTGGCTGCCTCCGGCCGTCACGGAGGCAAGATCAACCTGGAAAGAAGGACGCTGCGGTTGCTGGGGGAGAAATCAGCGGGCGATTGGCTGTTAACCGGGTGGCGGGAGCGATGGAAAGTCGAGCCTCCTCTCTGTGTGCTCTCGTTGGGCGAAACCTCTCCGTGGCCAGCGAGCCGTCGACCGACCGGATTCTTGGCTTCTTTCCTCCTTCACGCCTTTTCGGGATTTCTCCTCTGTTGGGTTCCCGGGCCACGGTTTTATCAGCGTTTGGTGGGACCCCCGCCGGTCCCTAAACAGGTTTCTGTTGTGCTTTACCGATTCCCGCGTCTGACTCTACCGGGTTATCTTCCTCGCCTCGCATCGCGCGAGGCGTTGCAGGCCCCGCGTGCTAGGCACGCACGAACGGCCCCACCGGTACCTCGGGGCAACATGCGCTTTGACCCGCGGGTAACGATCGTCTCCAATCCGCCGCAGCCTGACAATGACCACCTGACGATTCGCAACCCGGCTTTCCCCGAGCAACTCAAGGCTCCGATGGACCTGCGGGTTCCTGACCTGATTGTGGAGAGCCGGCTGCCGCTGCCTCCGCCACCACCCGCGCCGCAGGCTGTCGCGCCACGCGAGGAACCCAAGCCAGTGGCGCCTGCCGCGCCGCCGCGGCCTGCCACGCTCGACTTGAAATCAACGGTTCCCGCTCTTCCTTCGCCGCACCTCGAAGTGGCCCCCGGCCCTGCGCCCCAAGGAACAGCGGTTGCTCCCACCAGTCCTGCTCCCTCGTCGGCTGCATTGCACCCTGCGCCCGAAAGTGTGCACGTGGCGCCCTCGCCAGCGAACTCCACACCGATGACGTTAACGACGCTGAGCGTCGCTCCGATTCATCTGAAGGATCTGGAGAGTCTGCCGGCTGGCAACCGTGCGGGAGCATTCTCCATTGGCCCTGCGGGTTCAGAGAGAGCTTCCCAGACGGGTGTGCCTTCGGGCGCCGCAAATGGCGCCACAGAGATCGCGACCAGCGCCGGCACGGGCGTCTCTGCGCCGCGCTCGGATTCGAAGACTGCTTCGTCGCAAGAGGGAAACGGTACGGCTGGCTCTTCCCACAGTGGCCCGGCCCTGAGCATTAGCGGCCCCGCAGTCGCTAGCGGCATTGTCGCGGGAACACTGCCGCCGCTTGACCTTGATTCTCTGGTTTATCGCGTTAAAGCGGCTGACCTCAAGCTCCGTGCGCCGAGCGTCGTGGTGAGCAGCGGCCCCGGCGGTGGCGGCGGACTGCCGGTCTACGGCGTGCTGCGCGGAGGAAAGGTCTACACCGTCTATCTTGCGATGCCGGGGAAGAACTGGGTTTTGCAGTACGCAGCGCATGACGACGTGCCCAAGACGGCTGCGGCATCGCGGTCCGTAGCGATGCAAATCCCGTCACCCATCGCGCCGCCTGTGAGCCTTGAACAGTTCGACTTTCATCGCCCCTCGGCGGCTCGTGAACTCGCCGCCCGCCTGCTGGTCCTGCGCGGACTTATTCGCGACGACGGCTCGGTGGCGAATCTGGAGGTTCTTAAGGGAGTCGAGCCGACACTGGATGAGACGGCGCGCGCTGCCTTTGCGCGCTGGAAGTTCCGCCCTGCTCTGCGTAATGGAAAGGCCGTGGCTGTGGAGATATTGGTGGGAATCCCCGCGATGTCGCCCGGAGAAGGGAACTAGGAGTACATAAACAGAGGAAAGGTGTGTATTGACAAAAAGTCATAGCAAGTATTTGATTATTTCACCGATGACGATGATCGTACTTGCCACGGGTGAGTACACCCCCTAGACTATGCAGGGGAATTAGTACCTTTTCATGGTACGCGATAAGAGTAACCCCGTGCACGCGCTCGAACCCTGGCGAGACGGGTTAACCCCGATGAGTCAACAAGCGAGAGACATGCGAAGACGGCGAACCGACGAAGGCCAAACCCTGGTGTTGGTAGCTTTGGGGATGGTCGCCCTTTTGGGATTCGTCGGCTTGGCATTTGACCTGGGTAATCTCCGTTTGCAGAAGCGGCAACTTCAATTGATCACCGACGCCGCGGCGCTCGCGGGTGCGCAGGAGCTTACCTATTGCACGTCCAGCGCCTGCTCGGCCATGACGACGGCTGCACAGAATGCTCTGACCGAAAATGGCGTTACGGGAAATACCTTGGTGACGCAGTGCAGCAGTGGCACTGGCAGCTTCACGCTGACCCTCAATAACCCACCGTGCGCACTGGGTACGTCGAATCCGCACAATGGCGACAGGCGCTATGTGGAAGTGGTGGTGCAGCGAAGCTTCCCAACCTATTTTGCCCGCGTCTTCGGCATCAACAGCCAGACGATCAGCGCCCGGGCCGAGGCGACTCTTCCGGGGGGGAGCAGTTGCGTTTTTGCTCTGGACACCAGCGGCACAGCCATCAATCTGGCTTTCGGTAACTTCACCTCGCAGTGCGGCGTTGTGGACGAGTCCAAGAGTAAGGGCTTCTTTCTGTGGGGGTACGCTTTCAGTTGCTTAGCAGGAACCTTCGACGCACCGTATATTGGCGTGGTCGGCTCTTCCCTATTCTGGTGCAACACCGGGGGCGGGGCCAGCCCCAGGAACGGCATTGCCGTTCCTAACCCCGCCGATCCTTTGGCCTATATGCAATCTGCAATGGCCAGCGCGGCGCCTTCGCCTTCGAGTTGCGGGAGCACCCCCTCGAGTCCCTACACCGGGCACAACGGAGCCATTACGATCACTGGGACGGCAACACTGAATCAGGGGACCTACTGCGGCGGGATCACCATCAGATCCGGCGCACGCGTGACGTTCAACCCAGGAATCTACACCTTGACGTCGAAAGGGAGCTCTGGGGGTCTCAGCATTGATCCTGCGGCCAACGTCACTGGAAATGGCGTAGCCTTTTACAATTACGGTCCCAGTGGTGACATTGACATCGAGCCACTTTCAATGGCGGCCAACAGTGTGACGCTGACTGCTCCCACCAGCGGGGCATTCTCGGGAATCCTGTTCTTTCAGGATCCCGGCAACACCACGGCGGCGAAGATTGTGGGGGCCTCAAACTGGAATACTAAGCTTACGGGCGGTTACTATTTCCCTAACGCCAACATTACTTTTGCGCTGGACTACCTGGTGGACTACGACATCATTGTGGCGCAAGACATCACGCTGGGATTCTCGTTCCAGAGTATCCCGATCAACTCGAATTTCTATAACAACTACTCGTCTCTGGTGAATGGGACGCCGATCAAGAGTAACGTCGCGACGCTTTCGGAATGAGGGTGGCTGTACTTGTCACTTCGATGAAGACTCTGGCTTTTTGGCAAAGACGGTTGCGAAGCTCCGCGCTAGGGGCGGAGGGCGGAACGAATCTGGCGGAGTTTGCGCTGCTCCTTCCTCTGCTGTGCCTGTTGCTGCTGGGTGTGATCGACTTTGGCCGCGCCTACTATCTGAATATCGAGGTTAGCAACGCAGCCTACGCCGGCGCGATGTATGGCACGCAGAACTATACGGACACGACCGGCATGCAGAGCGCCGCCCTCGGCGATGCGCAGGATGTCTCCGGGATGACGGCCACAGCGACCTACGGTTGTGAATGCTCGGACGGATCGAGCGTGACTCCCCTTTGCGGGAGCCAGCCCAGTTGCGCCGTCAACTACGTAGACTACGTGCAGGTGACCACTTCGGTCACCTATCGTCCCATCTTCCCCTGGCCGGGCATTCCCTCTTCGATTGCTTTGCAGGGATCGGCGAGATTGCGGGCGGGCCAGCAGTAACGGGGAGTGAAATGATCGGGTGATCGGATGAACAAACACACCGTCACGAGATCGGTTGCAAGCGGGCTTCCGGGTTTGTGGGGGAAACGCGACGCTCGCCACTCTCTCATTTGTGGGAGGTCAGTGTCGCGAGGCGCGGGTGGCAGAGCCGCGGCTCCCGGCCCGGGGCGCCGGATTCCAGGCCTCCGTGGTGAGCGGGGAAGTACGCTCGTGGAGTTTGCGATTGTCTTTGTGGTGGCCATGACCTTCATGTTTGGCATCATGGATTTCTCCCGCTATATTTATGTCTATCATTTCTTGGCGGGAGCGGCGCGCGAGGGGGCGCGTTATGCAACCGTTCGGGGTTCGACGTGGGGGAGCACGTCCTGCACTTCCACTACGACTTTTGCTTGCAAGGCCACGGCGGCCAACGTCACGAGTTACGTGCAGGCGATGATTCCATCGGGAATCTCCAGTTCGTCCCTGACGGTGACCACGACCTGGCCGGGCACGGTGCCGGCGGGGGCCGCGTCATCTTGTAGCACAACGAGCGGCAACAACAGTCCCGGTTGTCTTGTACAGGTGCAGTTGAGTTATCCTTACAAGTTCATGTTCCCTTTTATGCCCAATACGACGTCGACCATCACCAGTACGTCCGCGATGGTCATCTTACAGTAGATCGAGGTTGACAGGCGTCCCCTCCACGGTGTAAACGAATTGGGGTTGCAAGCGGAATCCTCCTGATGAGCGAAGACGTTATTCGCGTATGCTTTCACACTCCCGACCCCGGCTTTGCCGAGGCGGTAAGCCGCTTTTTGGGCGCAGGTTTTCAAGTTGATTCCCCCAGGCTCAACCCGGACCTTCTTGCCCGGGTGAGGAATGACTGCGACTGCGTGCTGCTGGACCTCAGGGGATTTCCGAATGGGCTGGACGTGGAAGCTGGAATGGAGCTTCTGGAGAGACTCCGTCAGGCGGAGCCGCGACCGCCTATCGTCGTCATTGCCGGGAACGCCGATTCCCTTCTGATCCGGCGCGTGATCGAGGCCGGGGCGTCCGACGTACTGACCGGCGCGCACGATATGATCCAGGAACTGAGCTGGGCGCTGCGGCGTGCTGACCGCCTGTACCGTGTGGAAAAGGAAGCCGAGCGAATCCGCAGCCAAGCTGCTCAGCCCGCGAAGTTGGACGGCTTGGTGGGTACCAGCGAAAACATGCTCGAGATTTTCGCGCTGGTGAGGAAAGTGGCGCCGTGCGACGTCAACGTGCTGATTACCGGCGAGACAGGTACCGGCAAGAGCATGCTGGGCCGCGCCCTGCACAATCTGAGCCGGCGGCACACGGGGCCATTTGTGGCTTTTTCCTGCGCGAATCTGCCCGAGCACCTCGTGGAAGATGAGCTTTTCGGGCACGAAAAAGGGGCCTTTACGGGCGCGCTGACGCTGCGCCGCGGTCGCTTCGAAGCCGCCGAGGGCGGCACGCTTTTCCTGGATGAAGTCGGAGACCTGCCGCTAGGGATGCAGGCCAAGCTGCTTCGTGTTCTCCAGGAACGCACGTTCGAGCGCTTGGGCAGCAATACGCCTTTGACGGCCAACGTCCGCCTGATCTGCGCGACGCACCACAATTTGGAGGAGATGGTCGGGCGTAGCGAATTCCGCGAGGACCTTTACTATCGTCTCAATGTGATTCAACTCCACCTGCCGCCGCTCCGTGAGCGTGAGGGAGGAAGCATCGCCCTTGCACAGCACCTGCTGCACCTGGTCAGCCAGGAACTCGGGAAGAGAGTGACCCGGTTTTCGCGCTTGGCGATGGAGGCCCTCGACGAGTACAACTGGCCGGGTAATGTTCGTGAGCTCGAAAACGTCATTCGCCGGGCGGTAGTCCTGGCGGATGGGCCTACGATTGAGGTATGGCACTTGCCTGCCAAGTTGCGCCGGGGCACCGAACAGCTTCAGTCCTCGCGCAGCTACGAAGAAGAGTTACGCGAATTCAAGCGGCGATTGGTGATTCGAACCCTCCAGAAGTGTAACGGCAACAAAGCCGAGGCCGCCCGCGCGCTGGGCCTGGCGCGCGGCTATCTGCACCGCCTGATCAGCGACCTCAAAATCCAGGTTGAGGACACGGCGCCCGTGGCCGGCCCTGAGCTGCCCCCAGCCCCGCACATCGTGATGTAGGGGCCGACAACCCGTATGTCGTCCGAAGAAAACTTGCGTCGGGATCCCCACCTGGGAGCTACATCCCCTACCTGTTTCGATGATATCTGGTGCCGGCACTTTCTCCTCACTCATCAGAATGCCGACGGAGGATGGGGCTACCATCCCGGCGCGTCCAGTGGCGTCGAGGTCACTTCGTGGGCACTTATCGCGCTCGGCAGCCACGCAGAGGATGCTTCGGCGCGCGAGGCCAGCGAGCGCGGGCGTGATTGGCTGCTGAAAGCTCAACTCGCCGACGGTTCCTGGCCCGCGTTTCCGGGCCAGACTGAAGGTTGTTGGACAACCTCGCTGGCTTCGCGAGCCCTGCAAGTACTAGGTGCGGCTCCCGAAGCTGTCGTGCGCGGCCGCGACTGGCTGTTGCGCGCTTGGCCGGCGGAGGGCGGGATCTGGTGGCGTCTGGTCCGGAGGTGGCGCGGCCACGAGGTGGTTCGCCAGGACAGTTCTCTACGCGGCTGGAGTTGGACGCCTCACACCGCGAGTTGGGTTGAGCCTACGGCCCATGCACTCCTCTTTCTGAACACCCTGCCGCCGGAGTTACTCTCTCCCCTCGCGGAGAAGCGGCGTCTGCTGGCCGAACGCATGCTCTATGACCGCATGTGCCCGGGCGGAGGCTGGAATAGCGGCAACCCGCTTGTCTACGGAGTGGCCGGGTTGCCACGGATCGGTCCCACATCCTGGGCGCTCCTGGCTTTGGCTCGATTTCCCGAGCGCCCTGAAATTCAGTTGAGCCTGGACTGGTTGGAGCGGGCCGCGCGCAACGCGCGAGGGCCGGCGTCGCTGGCTGTGGCGTCCTACTGCCTCGCCACGTACGGCCGGCGTGTGGAGACGCTCGGCCGGAACCTCGCGGAACTCTACCGTCACAATCGTTTCTTCGACAATCTGCTGACGATGGCTTGGATTGCACTGGCTCTGGGCGATGCCGAGCAGCGTTCCGGCGGTACGCAGGAAGAAGGTGTTCCACGATGAGCCTCGCCCAAGGGAGACTCGTACCTTCTTTCGAGCGGCCGGCTTCTTCCGTAGCGATTGTGCGTGCCGAGCGTTACGAACAGAACCTTGGGCAAGTGATGTTCGAGGCGCTGCGGGAGTTTGACCTGCACTTGGATGGCAAGCATGTGCTGCTCAAGCCGAACTTCGTCGAGCCGGACCCCGGTGGCGTCATCAATACGCACCCAGCGGTTATCCAGGCCGCGCGCGAGAGCTTCTTGCGCTTGGGCGCTGCCTCCGTCCGCGTGGCTGAGGGGCCCGGCCACGAGCGCGACACTGAGGCCATAGTTGAAACGCTCCGCTTGCGTGATTACCTGGGCGCGCTGCCGGACCTGTTTGTTGACTTGAATCTGGATGAGGTCCACCGCGTCCCCTTGCGAACTCACGCTTCCCGGTTGCGTGAGCTTTATCTTCCCCAAACAGTCCTCGCGGCCGACTTCCTGGTTTCGATGCCGAAGCTCAAGACGCATCATTGGGTCGGTGCCACGCTGTCCCTCAAAAATATGTTTGGCATCGTTCCCGGTTGCTGCTACGGCTGGCCTAAGAACATTCTGCACTGGGCGGGCATCCCTGCGGCGATTCTCGACATTAACAGCACCGTGCGGGCGGACTTCGCGATCGTTGACGGCATCGTGGGTATGGAAGGAAACGGGCCGATTCAGGGCTCGCCACGCGCCAGCGGCGTGCTTATCCTGGGCGATGATCCGGTGGCTGTGGATTCGACCGCGGCTCGCGTGATGGGGCTGGTCCCGGAGCGCATCGGCTATCTTGCCAAGGCGGGTACGCTGCTGGGCAACCTTCAGCAGGAGAAGATCCGGCAGATCGGCGAGAGCATTGCGAGCGTCAAAACCCCTTTTGCTGTGTTACCCTCCTTTGCGAAATTGCGCGGGCCTAGCGTGGGGGATTAGGGGCGACGGTGGGCACAGGTTTCAAACGGCTAGTCTCGTTCCCAGCCATGATGGGTGTGTTGCTGGTGGGTGTGCTGTTTGTGCCCTTGCGCAACTTCACGCTGGACCCGGACGTGTGGTGGCACCTCAAGGTGGGTTCGACAATCCTGGCCACGCACCACTGGCCCCACACGGACACCTACTCCTTCACAGCATACGGCGCGCCTTGGATTGCTTACGAGTGGTTGGGCGAGATACTCCTGGCTGCCGTGCATCATGCCGCCGGACTACGGGGGCTGATGGCGCTCGACCTCGTCCTGGGTGGCGCGATTGTGCTGGCACTTTACGGCCTAGCCACGGCGCGTAGTGGAAACTCCAAGGCGGCTTTTGTGGCCTGCGCGCTGCTGCTGCCTCTGATCTACATCCCCTGCACGCTGCGCCCGCAAATGCTGGGGTATCTGTTTCTGGTGCTCACACTGATTATCCTGGAACGCTTTCGCCAGGGGCACGCGCGAACCTTGTGGCTGCTGCCGCCGATCTTCCTCGCCTGGGTCAACACCCACGGCAGTTTTGTCCTGGGCCTTGTGGCCGTCGCGGTCTATGCGGGCAGCGGTCTGGTGGAGATTCGCGCCGGTGGCATCGTGTCGCGCCGCTGGAGTGCCAGCGAGCGCCTGCACCTCGAAATTGCGGCGGCGCTTATCCTGGTTGCGCTGATTCTTACACCTTACGGCACAGAAGTTTGCCTCTACCCGTTTAGCATGGCCTTCTCGCAACCCATCAACGTTGGCAACATCAAGGAATGGCAATCCATGATGTTCGGGGAGTTCTTTGGGAAGCTCTTTCTGGTTCTGCTGCTGGGTTTCATTTTGGCGCAGCTCGCCTTGCGGCTGACCTGGCGCTTGGAAGAGGTCGCGTTGTTCCTTATCGGAGTGGTGGCGGCCTGTCTGCACGTGCGCTTCGTGCTGCTTTTCGTTCCCTTTTTCGCTCCGATGCTGGCCACCATCCTGGCGCGTTGGGTGCCTGCCTACGATCCGGCGCAGGATAAATACCCGTTGAATGCGCTTCTCATGGTGCTGGTTGCCAGTGCCGCAGTGTGGTTCTTCCCCACCCGCGCGAAGCTCGAAAGTGTTGTGGAGACGGATTTCCCGGTGCAAGCGGTGCGATATCTGAAGCTGCATCCTGTCTCCCGGCCCATGTACAACACCTATGGCTACGGTGGTTATCTGATTGAACAGCTTGACGGCGAGAACCAGGTCTTCGTCGATGGCAGGGCGGACATCTACGAGCTCACAGGTGTGCTTGCCGACTATCTGCTGATATCGCGCTTGGCGCCTGCGACGCCGGCTCTATTGGACTCCTATCAAGTGCAGTCCTGTCTGGTCAACCGCGAAGAAGCGCTGGCGACCTTGCTCACTGTCTCGCCGGCGTGGCGGAAGGTGTATAGCGATAAGCTGAGTGCATTGTTCGTAAGAAGGAACGACAGCAATCAGGCGGCTTCGCCGAGTCCAAAATAGCAGAGGCAACGCCCCCCACCATGGAAAACGCCGACGGCGGAACCGCTCGGACCAGGAGAATAGAGATCGGGCGTTCCGTTGTCTATCTCGCGGCTGCCTGCCTCCTTATCTTCTTTGCATATCGCAACTTGTCGTCCTGGCCGTCCGCGTGGCGCTATCCGGGTGAGATCTTCGACATCGAGGGCCGGCCTATGGCCGAGATGGTCGAGCTACGGTCCGGAGTGCCGATCTACGCGCCCGCTTCGGCGGAGTGATACGATTCCGCGAATTACGGTCCTCTCTATTATTGCCTCGGCTCGCGGCTTGTAAGTGTGCAACATCCCGGCTATCGCAACCTGCGCTGGCTCTCCATGGGAGCGGCTCTGGGATGCGCACTCATCTGCGGTCTGCTGGCCTGGGAGATGTCGGGCAGCGGCCTCGCCAGCCTGCTGGGCGCAGCGCTATTTCTCGCGTTCCGGCTTGTCAGTGCGCTGGCCGTGACCTGCCGCTGCGATATGACGGCCCTGTTCCTTTCTGCTTGCGCTTTTCTGGTGGCCTATCGCTTTCGTTTTGATCGGCGGATCCTCTGGGCATGTCCGCTGTTCCTGCTTGCGGTGTTTTATAAACAGCAGTTTGTGGCGGCGCCGGCGGCCGTCCTGACATTTCTCTTGGTCAGAAGGTGTTTCCGAACGGCCGCCGCGTTTGCAGTGGCCTGCGTATTGGGAGGACTTGCCCTGTTACTATTCTTGCAGAAGGTGGTCTTTCCCGGTCAGGCGTTGGTGCTGCACATGGTCGGCTATAATTTGTTGCCCTTTTCGTGGCACCGGCTCGGATTCTTCCTTCTCATTTTCGGGATCACGCTGCTGCCCGCAATGCTGGGGGCGCTCGAGTCGCTGCGGCGAAATCGCGACGCCCTGATGGCCTGTTACCTCGCGTGGGCATTCGCTGTGGCTGCCGCGACGATTGGCAAAGAAGGAAGCTCTATCACTTACTTTGTCGAAGTTGTGTTTGTGCTTTGCCCCCTGCTTGCCGTGCTCCTGGTTGCCCATACGCGGGCGGGAGATATCTTCCGGGCGTTTGAGTTGTTAGCTCTGGTGGTGATCACGCTCTTTGTATCAGATCGGGTCGTGTTGTGCCCCAAGGCGGAAGCCGCGGACTTCTCAAACGACGCTGCCATCCAGGAGTATCTCCGTCGTCCGGTGCTGGCGGGTCAGCCGGCTCTAAGCGATTATGGCGGTGACGTTGCACGGGCTGGCCTCGCGACGCCCATCTCGGATCTCTACCAATACTCGTGGCTGCGGTGCCAGGGCCGAATTCCTTCCTCCGACTTGTTGAGCCAGATCCAGAGGCGTCGCTTGGGGATCATCCTGGTGAGGACCGATCTCGCCAGCGCGGAAGCTACTCGCAACTCAGAGGACTTGTGCTGGACCGAAGATCTTCGCCGGGCCATCACCGAGAATTACTGTTTGGACGCTACGTTTCGCGCTCCGCTTCCTGACCGGAAGCGGAGCTACTACGCCTGGGTGCCTCGGGGTGCGCAGCCGTAGCTTGGTGAGCGGCGACCTGGCGTGGTGCGTCTCAGATGGCTGTATACAGTAGCGCCGCCCTTTAGGGCGGCATGCCGCCGGGCTAAAGAGGCTGCGGAAGAACCGAAAACGAAGTCTGCCCTGAAAGGGCGCGAGTCAGTAGCCGGGGGCAACACCCCATAAGCGTTTACTTAAGCGCATTCGGGCGGTCCTGAAGGGACCGAATCTTCGAGTCTCTAGATTTCCGGAGGTCATGCCAGGGCGGTTGTGCTAGAGTGCCGCACGCAGGGCTCCGCCCACTGCTTCGTGAAAAGGCTCTGCCTTTTCATGGTGGCGATGGGATTCACCTTTTCTTGGCGGGAGGCTCCGCCTCCACATTGTTGATGCCCACGATCTGCCGCGACCACCCGTCCTGGTTCATCACCAGCGTGACGCACGACCGTCTGCTGGTATTTCGCACGGACTCGCTGAAGCAGATCGTCTCCGCCGCCCTCGATGAGGCTCGACATTCAGGCTGCTTTGCGATCTTTGCTTATGTCATCATGCCCGATCATCTGCACATTATCACGGATGGCGCGCGGAAGCCTTCCGACACTCTGCGCTTCCTGAACGGAATCTCCAGCCGCCGCGTGATTGGCTATTTGAAGCAAGGCTTGTACACAACGTCCCTGGCGAAGTTGCGTGATGCACCGAAGGGGCGCCGTCACGTCTACTCGCTGTGGGACGGTCACTCCCAGGCGCTGCCGATATATAGCGAACGGTTCTTGCTGCAACGTGCCCACTACCTCCATCAGAACCCGGTACGAGCAGGGTTGGTTGAACTCGCCGAGGACTATCGGTGGTCCAGCGCGCGGTGCTGGAAGCGCTGGCCACGTGAGGATGAGCCCCTACTGCCAGACCTGGATAAAATGGTGTGGCGTAAGCCGGGGTACGAGCCCGGCGAGGCCTAGCCTCGCCGGGGAGGAGAGAAAAAGGAGCGGGACGGGCGGGAAAGGTGGAACCTTTCCCCGGAGCAGTCGGCGGAGCCGAACCAACGCCGCAGCCGCTTAACCTGGGTCGCGAATGTAGAGGCTCCGGCGCCGGGCTTCAGCCCGGCATATGTAGCCCTGAAGGGCGCTACGGCCGACACAATTTCGTTACGCAACACGAGGGTGCAAATCAACTCTGCTTGTGTTATAATAAGCTTTGTATGAATGCGTATGCCCATGACCGGCAAACGGGGAAATGCAGCGCGAAGCTGAGTACCCTACGATGTTATTGATAAGAAAGCATGTTAGCGAAACAAGGCGCGGCGCGTGCTCGAAATCCGCGTTGAAATTAAATCACTTAGCTTGCATGGGGAGTGGGCGCGCGAAAAAAAACAATCGGTAAGTCCTACGATGTGCATGAAAAAAATAGACTTAAAATCGGACATGTTGGCATATCCTACGATGTTGATGAAAACATAGGCACTTGCGCGCTCTACCCTACGATGTTGATGAAAAACAAGATAGTTAGCGGCAATCGCTGCGCACGGTTTTCGTGCCGGACACGCACTACTTCCGGCAACTCTCGCGGCTCGAACGCTGGTGGCGCCCACTCATTTGCGAGGCGGCGCAGGACAGAGCAGAGGTATGTCTGACCCATCTGCCGAGCTGATTCCGAGCCCCGGCGCTCCACGCTGGACATGGGTGTGGAAGGCGACGTCCTTTCCAGCCTTAGGTGCAGTGTTGCTGGTGGGGGCCTGCTTCGTGCGGCTGCGCGATTTCATTGTTGACCCGGACGTCTGGTGGCACATCCAGGTGGGCTCGACGATCCTGCGGACGCACCGCTGGCCCGTTTCTGATCCCTACTCATTTACGGCGCACGGCACTCCCTGGATTGCTTACGAGTGGTTGGGGGATGTGCTTCTGGCGGCGGTCGAACGTGCCTCGGGACTCCGGGGGCTGATGACGCTCGACCTTATGCTTGCCGCTGCTATCCTGCTGGCGCTTTACGGCCTTGCGACCCTGCGCAGCGGTAATTCCAAGGCGGCGGTCGTGGCTTGCGCCGCCGTGCTGCCGCTGGTTTATCTTTCTTGCAGCTTGCGCCCGCAGATGCTCGCCTATCTTTTCCTGATACTCACCCTGCTTATTCTTGAACGCTTTCGCCAAGGCAGACGCGGCACGCTGTGGTTGCTGCCGCCCTTGTTCGTTGTATGGGTCAATACGCACGGCCTGTTCGTGCTGGGTTTTGTGGCGCTGGGTGTTTATTGGGCGGGCGGCTTGGTGGAGATTCACTGGGGTGATATTCGGTCACGCCTTTGGACACTCGAGGAACGCTTGCGGCTGGAACTCGTGGCGCTCCTCAGCCTGGCTGTGTTGCCGCTCACTCCATACGGCACTCAACTCGCGGTCTACCCGTTTGACCTGGCCTCGTCGCAGCCGCTTATGGTGGCCAACCTGGAAGAGTGGCAGCCCATGGTGTTCGACAAGTTGTACGGGAAAATCTTCCTGGTTCTGATCCTGGCATTTCTCGCTGCTCAACTTGCTCGGCGCATGACTTGGCGGCTGGAGGAGGTCACACTGTTCCTGGTCGGCATTCTTGCTGCGTGCCTGCACGCGCGTTTTCTCCTGGTGTTCGTACCCTTCGCGGTGCCGCTGCTGGCGGCGGTGCTGGCGGGTTGGATTCCTCCGTACGACGCGGCTCGGGATAAGCACGGACTGAATGCACTTCTGATGGCGCTGGTGGTGGGCGGCATCGTGTGGTTCTTCCCCACGCGGGCTAAGCTGGAAGAGGTGGTGGCGGGGAAATGGCCCGTGCAGGCGCTCGCGTACCTGGCGCAGCACCCTGCCGCCGGGCCCCTGTACAACAATTACTTCTACGGTGGTTACCTGATCTTTCAGTCGCGTGGCAGGCACCCGGTGTTCATCGACGGTCGCGCCGATATCTATGAACGCTCGGGCGTGCTCGCCGACTATCTCAGCATTTCGCAAGTCACTCCGGCGGCACCTTTCTTGCTGGATGCCTATAACATCCAGTCGTGTCTTATCGACCGCCGCGAGCCGCTGGCGACTTTGCTGGCCGGTTCCGGGAAGTGGCAGGTAGCCTACCAGGACCCGTTGAGCGCGGTGTACGTCCGCAAACCGGATCTCTGAAGCAGGGGAGCGGGTGCAGTAACAGGTCGGATCTTCGGCCTTATCCCCGGGCGATGTTGGGTACCGGCAGTAGGAAGACCACAGAGTTTTGTCCAACGTATGACTAACAACGTCGAGCGGCCTTACCCTGCTACACCACCGGCGCCAACTGGCGGCGTCCGTCTCAAGGCCGTGATCTGCGCAGGGCTGCTGGGGCTGGCGATTATCGCAGCGCTTCTGGCACCCATTTGGACCGTGCCCTTTCCGGCGCTCATGGATTATCCCAACCATTTGGCGAGCGCCTTTGTGCTGGCTCACCTCCGTGACCCGTCATTCCAATTCACTCGTTATTACGCTGCGCATTGGAACACCTATCCCTACTTGGTTATGGATCTCATTCTGTTAGGCCTCCAGCGATTTGTCTCCATCGATGTGGCTGGCCGCCTGCTTTTGAGCCTTACAGTCTTGAGTGTGCCGGCCGGGGCGTGGTACTTCTTGCGGCGGGCGAATCCGGGAGAAGGGAACCTGGCGTTCTGGGCTCTGCTGGTCTCCAACAACCTCTACTTCCTTCTTTACGGCTTTCTCAATTTGCAGCTCAGTCTAGCGCTCTGTTTTTTCCTGCTGGGACTGTGGCTGCGGCATCTCGATCGGCCCCGCGCCGGCACCTGGTGCCTGCTTCTGGTGGTGACGACGGCGCTCTACTTCACCCATCTGGTGGGATTTGCCGTCGCGGCCGTGGTGATGTCGATCTACGGTTGGGCGGCGCGGCGTCCCCTCAAACAGCTCGCATCCACCTGGGCGTTGTTTATTCCCGGCGCGATCTTCTATCTCCATTCCCTGGCGGGCCGCGGGGCCCATGGCGCGTTCCAGTTCCGAGCCTTCAGTGACAAGATCGGGAGCCTAGTGGCCGTGATGGTCGGTTGCTCGACTGCGGTGGATGTGCTGACTTTGCTTGTGCTGCTCGGAGCCCTGGCCTGGGCCGCGATCGATAATCCAGACTTCCATTGGAACCGGCCGTGGCGGCGTGCCACGTTGATCCTGTTCCTGTTTTATTGGCTGCTTCCCGCGGCGTACGGGCCGGCCACCAACGTCGATAAGAGACTTCTGCCGTTCGTATTCGTCCTGAGCCTGGCGGGCGCCAAGGTGGGCAGGCGAGGACGGAAGCTCGCGCTGGTCGCCGTCTTACTCTTCGTCGTTCGTGCCGGTGCGCTGGAACGGCACTTTGTATCTGTGCAACCGCATCTTGAGAAACTGGCCAGTGCTGTTTCGACGATCCCGCCAGGTGCGCGTGTCCTCCCTTTAGTGGATTGGGCCGGCGGTGCTCCCTTGCCGGAGCGTCACTTCTGGGCCTATGGCGTGATCGCGCACGGGTGGCTTTCTCCCTGCCTGTTCCATGATCCCGGCGTGCATCCGTTTGCGCTGCGCCCGGACACTTACGATCCGTGCACGCAGGCGCTCACCTCTGAGAGCAGACTCGATTGGCAACGCGTGCAGCATGACTACGACTACGTGTGGGCCTATCGAGTGCCGCAGTTTTCACCGGCACTGTCTTCAATAGGAAAGATCGTTTATGAGGGAGAAGGGCTCCAGGTGTTCCAGTTAGCCGGCGTGCCCTACATCTTGAAGTTAGACCAACGCTAGATTATGGATTCCCGGGCTCGGCGTTGATCCGGTAAAGCACAAAATCCGGGAACTCTTCCGCGCGCTGGTAGGCGCCACGAATGAAGTTACCGAGGTCTGTATACACCTCAAGATATTGCTCTGAATCTAACTGCGTGAACGCGATCTCCGGTACCTGATCGTGTTGGCTCACCACGATGAACGTGGGGCGCGACTTCATGAGTTCGCTCATGAGTTCCTGCCGCCAAACTGCGGGACCCCAGGGAGAGATGAGCGCTAGGTTTGAGACGAACCTGGTGGGAGGCTCACGGTTCGTCAGGTAGTAGATCAAGGGATCGGTGCCCCAGACGAATACGGTTTCCCCTGGTTTAAGGGACCGCCGCAGTGCATCGATGACTTTGAACTTCCCCTGGAAATGTTCAATCGCGAATTGCACGCCCGGGTAGTTTGCATAGAACCCTGCCGGATCTCGCCGCCAAGCTGCCAGATCGCGGTAGCGTTGGGTTGCCACCCTGAGTTCCGCGCGCAGCGGATACGCCACAAGGATAGCGGCAACGGCGGCGGCTGCCAATCGCGCTCCCCGTCGCTTGCCCATGGAGGGCGATTGGAATCCCCTCTTTAGTCCGGCGTAGGCGGCGGCCGCTAGATATCCCCAGACCATAGCGAAGAACGGGAACGAGGTTTCAAACGCGTAGGGTGGAAACCGAAACTGCGAGGCGGTCACAGTGTATCCCATCGCAGCGGCGGCGAAGATCGGTAGAAAGCGTGAAAAGCCCCACCTCTCCGCGACTAGTACCGCAGTTCCCGTGGCGAGCACGGTCCAGAATCCCAGGCGAACGAAAGTCGCTCCGATCGGCAGCGCCCAGTAGTGAGGAATGCGTTCGACGGCGATGGCTGCGTAACGGGGAAGCACTTCGAATTGAACTTCCTTGAGCGCCATCCATGCCCCGGACCAGTAGAAATAGGCGAGCACGACCGCGACGGTCACCAGGAATCCTGCAAGCAACGCCGCGACTCTTTGAAACCAGGCCGACCATGGGACCAGGAACCGGAACTGCCTCGGCTTTGAATCGAGACGGCTCCAATCGACATAGGGGACGATGGCCACGAGGGGGAAGAAGGCGAGAGCGTTGTACTTCAACCAGAATGCCGCACCCAAGAGGACTCCCGACACGAATTGCCGCGCCAGCGGTAACCCTCGCCTGGAAGATGCGGTGAAGAAGGCGAGGAAAACCGCCAGCATCAGGAAGCATTCGGGTTGGGCAGCGTTGACGTAGCCCAGGTTCTCGTGCCACACCGCGTTGACGAGTACGGCGACGACCGCCGCACCGGTTCCCATGTACCGCTCGGCAAATCGGAACAGGCAATACGAGAGGACCAATAGCCAGAGGATGTCAACCAATCCCACCGGCCACATCACGTGGCCTGCAATCTTGACGAGAAGCGCATAGAGGGCAAAGATCCCTGGAGGCTTGTTATCCCAGAGATTGCGATAGAGTTGCTGTCCGTTGAGAAGGCCTTGGCCAATGACGCAGTACGTGGCCTGATCGCGGCCGAGGGGATAGCTGAGGTTTGGCAGGGCGCGAAGGAGAACAACTGCCAGCGTTCCCCACAACCACAGACGCGAACCTCGCGTGGCCGGCGGTGGAATTTCAGGCTGGTGATCCATGCGGCAAACGAGCTGGCATGAGCTCGGGGCTCTTCAGTAACTTGCTAAACGCGGCTTGCTTGAGGATGGTTCTCGGTGACCTCTTCGTAATAGTCCTCGTTCAGCCGCCGGCCTTGGGGATTCAGGAATCTGAAATGCGCCAACCCCATCTTCTGAATCCGGAACTTGAGAGACGTGGCAAGGACTCCCAATCCGTAACGAACGCTGCGTGCGAAATTGATCGAAGATGCTTCCGGGAAATACTTCGTTGGGCAAGATATCTCGCCCATGCGATAGCCCAGGTAAATAATCTGGGTCAGCATCTCATTGTCAAACACGAAATCGTCGGAGTTTTCTTCCAAGGGCAGATGGCTGAGCACCTCCCGGGAAAATGCCCGGTAGCCACTGTGGTATTCCGAGAGCTTGTAGCTGAGTAGAAGATTCTGGAAGAGTGTCAAGAGCCGGTTGGAAACATATTTGTACAGCGGCATGCCGCCTTTAAGAGCGCCCCGGCCAAGGATCCGGGAGGCCAGGACGACGTCGTACTCGCCGTAAGCGATCAGGCTGGCCATAGCGGTGACAAGACGCGGAGAATACTGATAGTCAGGGTGGAGCATCACGACCAAGTCGGCGCCTCGGCGCAGAGCTTCGCGGTAGCAAGTCTTCTGGTTGCGCCCGTAGCCAAGATTGCGATGATGCACGAAGGTCGTCAGGCCGAGCTCTTGCGCCAACTGTACGGTGGCATCGGAGCTGTGGTCATCCACCACCAGCACCTCATCGATGATCTCACGTGGCAGTTCCGCGCAAGTCTTCCGCAAAGTGCGCGCCGCGTTGTACGCCGGCATCACGACAAAGATCTTCTTGCCATTCAACATGATTGTTCTTTCCGGGATAAATACGCTGCACCAAGAACCGCGCGCTAAGAATGCAGCGACGAACGCGACACCCGTCCATCCTAAGGACGTCGACCATATTTTGCAATCCCCGCGAACGGCGTTCAGCCGGAAAGCTGGCCCTTCATCGCTGAGTACCGGGCTCCGGCCGGAGTGCGTTGCAGCACTGCGGACCGAGTTCATATGCTTCGCGCCGCCGATGGAAAACCAGAATGCGCACTGTGCTATTTACGCGAAAGTAACCCGGGAGCCGAGTCGCTTTTCTGCCAGGCTCCCCGTGCGTTATTTCAACCTAACACACGTAGTTTCATGATGATGGGTTAATTCGAAGCCGATTATGTCTGATTTGTTATGTCATCAAAAAATGACAACGTCAAAATCCGCAGATGACCCGCGCTGGCATCGCGATCAGATTCAACATTAACCCTTTTATTTTCAATAGACAAATTAGCGTACCACCAGACTACAGGTTTGGCCCTTGGGCTGCCTATGATTAGAATAGAAGAAGTGTGGCGTAAGTGTGTATCCAAACATTTTGAGGAGACAAAGCAAATGAAGAACCTCTTGAAGCGGCTCTGGCACGAGGAAGAAGGCCAGGATCTCGTGGAATACGGTTTGCTCGTCGTCCTTGTTGCTCTGGCAGCCATCAGCACGATGGGCACTCTGGCCAGTGCAATCAGGAACGTGTTCAACACTGCGGCGGCCAACCTGTCCACCAGCTAGTGTCGAGAAGTGGCAAGCAAAGCACTTCTATTGGCCCTTGCAGGATAAGCAGTGTTGGGCCGCGGTGGCAATGATCGGCAAGAACTATTAAATGGAGAGCGCTCCCCTATGCTTTGGGGCTGCGGCCCGGAGATGCAGGCAGCGGCCTCCCGAGCGAGGGGAGACTATCCAATTCCAACTGAGTTGATGTGCAAGAGGGTATCCGGTGATTGGACTGCTGAAGGGGCTGGTGTGGGCGGAGGACGGGCAGGATCTTGTCGAGTATGGTTTGCTGTTGGTTCTACTCGTTCTGGCGGCCATCGCCTCCATGGGGAAACTTGCTAGTTCCATCAAGAACGTTTTCAGCGCCGCCGCCACCAACTTGTCCACTTCCTAACCGCAGGCCCGCTTTTTCTTTTGTGGCCGCTCGGTGTGACAATTCGTGGAATCTCTGCCGGGGGCTACCTTGAGTCTGGCCGGGCGTGAAGGCGTAGGAAGTTAGTTACGTCGAGAGCAGACCGAAGGTAGCGAGTAGCGAACTTGTTGCCAGCGCCGTTGTTTGAGATGGGGCGATGGCAGTCTTCGATTGGTCGCCGACCGTATGCGGGCTCGGCCGAAGGCGATGGTCTACGGCCGGTAGCGCATAGCTGTCTTTATAAGGTGGCGGAAAGCTGTGACGTGGCGGGATGGATAGTGGCGTGTGGAAGGATCTCTTGCTTTCCACCGGGGCTGCAGTTGTCGCCTCGCGGGCCGGTTGGATTGACTGGCGTTCCCGAAAGATCCCCAATCGTCTGACCGTTCCGGCCCTCCTTGTAGGTTTGGCGGCAAGTACGTTTTTATGGGGATGGCCTGGCGCCAAGGCTGCTTTGGAGGGCGCGGGCATTTGCCTGGGAGTCCTGCTGCCCTTTGTTCTCATGCGTGGTCTGGGCGCAGGAGACTGGAAGCTCATGGGTGCCCTGGGTGCGTTTCTCGGTCTCCGGGTGATTTGGGTACTCCTTGGAACTGTGTTGATTGTGGGTTTGATGTCGGTTGTCGAAATAATCCGTCAAAGGAAGATTCGGCAAACGCTCTCCAATCTTTGGGTGCTTTTCGTGGCGTGTGCCACATTTCATATCAGCAGTGCAGGGGCGATTACCCTGGACAATCCCGGGCTGTTGAAGATCCCTTTTGGCGTGGCGGCCGCGCTAGCGACCGGCTTTTATTTTGTCGGGCTGTGTGCAGTGCGGTTTCTCCTGATGCCGAGATGAGCGCATGAATCGTGATCGCATGTTAGTCGGCTTGACGGTGGCCCTGGTCATAGCGGGCTTGGCCAGCCACTATGTGTACCAGCAACTCCGGCGGGCACAAGCGGGAGCGGGTGCTGCTGTTAAGATGACCCAGGTCGTGGCGGCGGCGCATCCCTTGAAGCTAGGGCAACGATTGGATTCGGCTGACCTGAGGCTGCTGGATTGGCCGGAGGGAAAGCAACCGGCAGGCAGCTTTGCGCGCGTGGACGATTGCCAAGGCCGCGCGCTTGTGGCGCCCACGGTGGAGAACGAAGTGATCCTGGAACAGAGACTGGCGCCTCGCGATGGCGGTCAAGGATTATCCGTCGCTATCCCCTTGGGGATGCGGGCCGTGGCCGTGGGAGTGGACGACGTCGTGGCGGTGGCGGGTTTCGTGGTTCCTGGCACGGTTGTGGACGTACTGGCGAGTGGCAGTGGGTTGAACGGCCCGATGACGCGCGTGGTTTTGGAGCACGTGCGGGTGCTGGCGGTCGGCCAGCAGATCCAGGCCGACGCGAGCGGGAAACCGCAGACGGCGCCGGTCGTGACGCTGCTGGTTAATCCCGAGGACGCGGAGAAACTGACGTTGGCCACCTCGGGCGGCAAGATCCACCTCGCCTTGCGGAATACTACCGACACCGAGAGTGTGAATCCGCCGCCGGCTTACGCGTCGGCAATGTTCTTGGGTGGGATGCCCACGCCAGCGGCTCCCAAAGTGGTTGCCAAGAAGCTTGCCCCCTCCCCTGTTGCACCACCCTTTACGGTGCAAGTGATCCGCGGCGATAAGGTGGAAAGCGTGGCCTTTCCCCGATAAATGAGCAGACTAGGCGGTGTCATGAAGGTTCCAAACACAATTCGCACTCGCTCAAGTCTGGTGGCGGCGTTGCTCGCTGTGATGCTGCTGGCCTCGATCGCTTGGGGGCCAGAACTGAGCCGGGTGTTGGCTCAAGAGGCCGCTGGGGCTCCGGCGCCGCAGGAAGCCTCTTCCGCCCCGGAGACCTTGCATTTGTTGGGTGGCCGCTCATTGGTGATCACCTCGCCCGCCCGCATTCAAAGGGTATCGGTGGCCGATCCGGCGGTGCTGGATGCCTTGGTGGTCAACCCCACGCAAATCCTGGTTAACGGCAAGGCGCCCGGAGCGTCATCGCTTGTTATCTGGGATGAAAAGGGACAGAGCCAGACCTTTGATGTGTTCGTTGATTTGGACGTGTCGGAAATGGGAGAGAAGATTCATCAGATTCTCCCCCACGACCCCATCGAGGTGGAAGCTCGCGGTGGCGTGGTGACGCTGAGTGGGAAGGTTTCGTCGCAAGTCGTAGCAGACAGGGCGGTGGCTGTCGCTCAGGCCATGGTGCCCAAGAAAGAATCGGTGGTGAGCTTGTTAGAAGTTCCCGTAGCGCCGGCCACCGGTGAGGTTTTGCTGGAAGTTAAGTTTGCCGATGTCGATCGCTCCACCTTGAGCCAGTTTGGGATCAACCTTCTCAGCACCTCCCCGGCGAAGACGGTAATCACGACCAGCACGGGGCAGTTTTCCCCGCCCACGATCCAGCAAAGCAGCGTATCGGGATCAAGCCAGACCAGCGCCGTGAGTTCTTCGGGGGTGCCCATTACATTGAGTGACCTGATGAACATTTTTATCTTCAGGCCGGACATCAATTTGGGCGCGGTTATCCAGGCACTTGAACAGAAGAACCTGCTCCAGATCCTGGCCGAGCCCAATGTGCTGGCGGAGACCGGCAAGGAGGCTAGTTTTCTCGCCGGCGGGCAATTCCCCTTCCCAGTGGTGCAGGGCTCGACGGGTGGCGTCCCGGTCGTGACGATCCAGTTCCGCGAGTATGGCGTGAAGCTCGTGTTTACGCCGGTCATTACCCCGGATGGTTTGATTCACCTGAAAGTTGCTCCGGAAGTGAGCTCACTTGACTACACCAACGCTCTCACGATCCAGGGATTCACGATTCCCTCCATTGCTTCCCGGCGTGTCGAGTCCGAGATGATCCTGAAGGATGGGCAGAGCTTCATGGTTGCTGGTCTCGTGAACAATCAGGTGACCGAACAGTTTTCAAAGATTCCCGGTTTGGGGGATTTGCCCATCCTCGGCAAGTTCTTCAAGAGCCGCGCGATCAAGAAGAGCCAGGATGAGCTGTTGGTAATGGTGACCCCGCGCATTGTGCAGATGGCTTCGCCGCCCAAACCACCCTCTCTGCCCAATTTCCCGAGTACCTTCCTGCCGCCGCTTCCTCCGAAAAAGGCGACACCGCAAGGCCAAAAGTAGATATAGAATAGGCACGATTTTGCAGGCCGGGAAGGGTCAAGAAGGAACGAGAGGATCCGAGCCATGTTGACAGTAGGTGTAGTCAGCCTAGATACCAAGAGCAGTGCCGCCTTGCTGGCCCGGTTACAGCAGACAGGTCTGGTGCAGCCGGTACCCCATTGGGACCTGATGACGGGGGAAGGTCCCACGTCGCGCGGGGCGGTGCCGGACGTGGTCCTGGTGGAGATCGGAAGGGACGCCAAGACTCCCCTCGACTTTGCGGCGCGCATGAATCAACTGAATCCGTCGGCGTGCATCATCGCCTGTTCAGCGCTTCAGGAGCCGAGTCCGGACCTGCTGATGGAGGCGATGCGGAGCGGTGTGCGGGAGTTCATCACTCATCCCATCGATCCCATGGTGTTGCGGGAGACGCTGGAGCGGCTGATCAAGCAGCGCGGCGTGCCGACGGCCGAAGTCGAGAAGTTGCTGGTCATCATGGGAGCCAAGGGTGGAGTGGGCACAACGACGATCGCCGTGAATCTCTCCGTGCAATTGGCGCACGCTCTGCATAAGCAGACGGTGCTGTTTGATCTCGGCCGGCCGCTGGGTCATGCGGCTTTGCTGTTGGATCTGGAGCCGCGCTTTTCCTTCCGCACCGCCGTCGAGAGTCTGGACCGGCTGGATAGCCGCCTGTTCAGCGGTTTTCTGGCGACTCACAAAAGCGGTGTGAACGTGCTGCCGGGGGCTTCGCATGCCGATGAATGGGATCATGTCACACCGTCCGGCCTGGCTCGGGTGATTAATGTGGCGCAGGGCGGCTACGATTATGTGGTGGCGGACCTCGGCTCCACGGTTTCGTCGGAGTGGATGCCTGTCCTGCGGCTGGCCTATCGCGTGGTCATCGTGTCGGAAACGAACGTTCCCAGCTTGTGGAGCTTGGAACGCCAATTGTCCTTGTTGCGCTCCCTCGGCGTCGATTCGGATCGCGTCCAGTTGGTCATTAACCGCTGGCATCGGCCCGATGAGGAGCCCCTGGCGGCTTTCGAGAAACGCGTGAAGATGTCGATTGCGGCACGCATCCCGAACGATTACAAGCAAGTGAGCCGGGCCGTCAACATGGGCATTGCGCTGGAGCGCGGCCAGAACGACCAGCTCGTGCAGAAATTCCGTGCCATGGCGGAAGAGATTGCCGGCGTCGCGCCGGAGGCTCCCGTCAAACACAGTTCATTTCTTGGGTTGTTCTCGAAGAGATAAGGGAGACGGATGGCGGACCTTCAGAACGGGCAAATCGATTTCGGGAAGGTAAAGACGGCTATCCACCGCCGGCTCGTGCAGAAGTTGAATCTGGATCGTGTCAACCAATTGGGGCGGGACGCCGTGCGGGCGGAAGTCGGGCAGATTGTGGAGAACCTGACGACGGCCGAAAGCACGCCCATGACCCTGCAAGAACGGGAGCGTGTGGCGCAGGAAGTCCTGGACGAGGTGTTTGGGCTGGGGCCGCTCGAGCCCCTGCTGAAGGACCCGTCCATCTCCGATATCCTCGTAAATTCCTATAAGGACGTTTATATCGAACGACGAGGGCTGCTGGAGAGAACCTCCGTGGCCTTCCGGGACGAGGCACATCTGCAGGCGATCATCGACCGCATTGTGTCCGCGGTGGGTCGGCGCGTCGATGAATCATCGCCCATGGTTGATGCCCGCCTGGCCGATGGTTCCCGCGTAAACGCCATCATTCCCCCGCTGGCGGTGGATGGGGCTTGCCTCTCCATCCGCCGTTTCGGGCGCGATCCCTTGAAAGCTGAAGACCTGCTGCGCAACCAGACTCTGACTACGGGGATGCTGGCGTTGCTTCGCGGCTGTGTTTACTCGCGGCTGAACGTTCTGGTTTCGGGAGGAACGGGCGCCGGCAAGACCACCCTGCTGAACGTCCTTTCCTCCTTCATCTCCAACCGGGAGCGCATCATTACCATTGAGGATGCTGCGGAACTACAGCTTCACCAGGACCACATCGTGCGCCTGGAGACGCGTCCACCGAACGTCGAAGGGAAGGGCGCCGTCTACCAAAGGCAGTTGGTGATCAACAGCCTGCGTATGCGCCCGGACCGCATCATCGTGGGCGAGGTGCGCGGTGAAGAAGCGCTCGACATGCTTCAGGCCATGAACACGGGCCATGATGGATCGCTGACCACCATTCACTCCAACTCCCCCCGCGACGCGCTGGGGCGCTTGGAGACCATGGTCGCGATGGCAAACCTGAACCTTCCGGAAGCCGCCACGCGGCGCCAGATTGTTTCCGCCATCGACCTGGTTGTCCAGATCAGCCGTTTGAGCGATGGTACCCGAAAGGTAACCAGCATTACGGAGATTACCGGCATGGAGGGGGATATCATCAGCATGCAGGAGATCTTCGCGTTCCGCCGGACGGGCCTGGGTGAGAATGGCGTCGTCCTGGGAGATTTCGTGGCCACGGGCATTCGTCCCCGGCTGGCCGAGCGGCTGGCGGCTTCCGGTGTCAACCTGCCGCCCGCGATGTTCGAACCGGCCCGGCATCATTAGCCGGCAGCTTCGCGGCAGCTCTCGTGCGGGAGTTCGGCGAAGAGTCGCCCCGAATAATCGTGACGCTGGGTCAGAAGCCTGCGGCCCCGTTTCCCCGGTCGCCTACGAAGGGATCACAGGATGCAGTGGTTGTTGTTTGGCCTCATTTTCGCAATCGTCCTGATCGCCTTGCTCCTGGTGTATACCTTGATGGGGGCGGCTCCCTCCAGTTCAATCATCCGGGGACGGCTGGAAGCCATCGACCGGACCACCTCCCACGACAAGCGCAAGCTCGACCTGGACTTGATGCGCGACGAGTTGTTGAGCAGCATCCCCACCCTCAACCGCGTGCTGCAACGCTGGTCGTGGTCGAAGCGTCTAAACCGTTTTATTGCTCAGGCCGGGATGCAACTGCGGCCGGGAAAACTGGTTCTGTTCAGTGCCGTGTTGGGAGCCGTCATCTTCAAGACGGTTGACATTTTTGCCGATACCCTTTACCTGTCGCTTCCGGTGGGGATTCTGGGCGGGTTCGGGCCAGCGATTTTCGTCGCAGTGAAGCGCGGGCGTCGTCTGCAAGCCCTGCAGAGGGGGTTCCCGGGGGTCATTGAGTTGCTGGCCCGTTCGGTACGGGCCGGGCACTCCTTCACGACCGGCCTCGAAATGGTGGCCAACGATCTTCCGGAGCCCGTGGCCGGGGAGTTTCGCACCACGTTCGACGAGCAGCGCTTTGGGCTGCCGGTCCGCGACGCCCTGTTGAACCTCTGTGACCGTGTTCCTCTGCTGGACGTTCGTTTGTTTGTGACCGCACTTCTGGTCCAGAAGGAGACGGGAGGAAACCTGGCCGAGATTCTGGACAACCTCGCACATGTCATTCGCGAGAGGTTCCGGATCTTGGGCGAGGTACGGGCGCGCACTGCCCAGGGACGCCTGACGGCGGCCATTCTGATCGCGATGCCTCCGTTGTTGCTGATCGTCATGCGACTGGTCAATCCGGATTACGTGAACCTGCTGTTTATCGATCGCCTGGGTCAATACATGCTCTCTCTGGCTGCCGCGCTGCAACTGATTGGCGGCCTGCTGCTGTGGAAGATCGTCAAGATCAAAGTCTGATTCGACGAGGAAGTACCATCCGATGCCGGTGGCTGTGATTATCATTTTCGGAGCCGTTCTCCTGGTTTTCCTGGCTCTCGTGTACGCGTTCAGCGGCACCAACGTGGTCATTGCAGACCGCCTCGGCCATATCTGGCAGCAGACCAGCCGGCGGCCAGCGCCTTTCCGCGAGAGAGGACAGCGATGGGTCAGCGTCGTCCTTACGGCCCTGGGGAAGATTCTGCCGACCGCGCCGGACCCGCACTCTGAAGCGGCCGTGCTCCTGGCGAGGGCGGGCTTCCGCAGACCGGAGGCCGTGAGTGCCTTCCGCACCATGGGCTTCATCTTGCCGGTCGCACTGGTGAGCCTGGTCTTTTTCACCGGGTTCTATCAGCATGCCCCTCTGTTTATTCTGCTTTTCGCCGGAGTGCTGGGGTACATCTTGCCCGGCCTCTGGCTGAATACGCGCGTTCGGGCAAGGCAGGAGCGGTTGCGGCTGGGTCTTGCGGATGCCCTCGATCTGCTGGTCATCTGTGTTGAGGCGGGGTTAGGCCTCGACCAAGCCATGCTCTATGTAAGCCAGGAACTGCGGATTGCGCACCCTGACTTGTGCGAAGAGTTCGACCTGGTTAATGCCGAAGTGCACGTGGGCAAGACGCGCACCGACGCCTTGCGCTCGCTTGCTGCTCGCACGCAGGTGGAAGACATCAAGGTGCTCGTCGCGATGCTGATTCAGACGGAACGGTTCGGCACCAGCGTGGCGCAGGCGTTGCGCATCCACGCGGAGGAACTCCGCACGAAGCGGCGCCAGCGCGCCGAGGAACTGGCCGCACGCACCACCGTCAAAATGGTCGTGCCGCTCGTCTTCTTCGTCTTTCCTGCGTTGTTTGTCGTCATTCTGGGACCGGCGGTCATCAGTCTGATTCGCTACTTCGGCCCGCTGCAGAAATGATGCGGCAGGCGCCCGGTGCCCTGGCCGGACCGGGAAGAGTGTATGGGTAACTGCGTCAGGCGGGGAAAATGGCACCCCGCCTGATATTGCCGAAGAGAGGAGGTTCGTCATGGATGCAAAGAGTATTCAGATCATCGCGGGAGTTCTAGCAGTCATTATTGTTGTTGTCATCGTTTGGCGGCGTAAACAGAAGACACCGAAATAGCTCGCCAACCTGTGTCCCAAGAATCTGATCGTGAGGCAGCAGCTGTGTACCACCCTGACCTGAGTGGCGCAAGGTACGTGTCGATACAGAACAAGACCCGGCACAACTTCGTCGCCACCCAGGCCCGGGTGGCGGACGGCTACTTCACTCGCCTGATCGGCCTACTGGGCACCGGGCCGAGCTGGCCGCGCCCGGGGAAGGGGCTTTGGATTGTCCCCTCGTCGAGCGTCCACAGCCTCGGTATGTTGTACGCCCTGGACCTGATCTTCCTCGACCGCGAACATGCGGTCGTCGAGACTCAGGAAAACCTGCGCCCCTTCCGCATTTCCAAGGTCGTGTTCAAAGCACATAGCGTGTTGGAACTGCCGGTCGGCACGCTGGCCCGCACCGAAACCCAGGCCGGCGACGAACTCGAAATCACGCCCGCTGCGATTTCCGCCTAATCCCTGATCGGTGTGGAACTGCTCTACCTGTTCTGCTGGCGCCTGTGGGGTTGCTACCGCAGTGTCACCACCGTAGCGCCCCAGCCGCCGGCCTCGGCGGGCGCGTCACCATAGGCCAGTACGAACGGTGTGCGAGCCAGGACGGCGCGGACGATCTCCCTCTGCACGCCGATGCCGCGTCCGTGAATGATGCGCAACGCCTTCAACCCCAACCGATGGGCTTCCTCAAGATACGCTTCCACAACTTCTCGAACCTCCTCCGGCCGAACATTGTGCAGGTCGAAGACGTCCGTGATTGGAATACTGACGGGTTCCTGATCAGAGTCCATAGTGTTCGCCGTCGTGCCTTCTGCCAACTCGCCGCAGCCCACTCGTCAACTCCGCCCCTTCCGCGACGGTATAGGGAACAGGGGATAGGGAACAGGACGGCCCGGTGAGATCCGCCGAGACGCTTGGGAGCAAAGCGTAGAGCGGAGATAACTTATCTATTTTCAATAACATCGTGGCGTCGTGCTGCTAACATGCTTATTTTTCATGCAGATCGTGGGATGTTCCTGGACCAGAAATTTATCCCATTGATTCTATGGGACATCGTGGGATGTTTCGGTCGTTTTTTTGTTGATGCATTCCCGCCGCATTCGACCGCGCAAGGGAGAGCCGCTGTGCGCCTCTGCAATGTGCTTCCACCCCTAAGGCGTCGCGTGGCAATCTGCAAAGCCCGCGTCCCGCCGCCCTAGGGAATCCCGTGCCCGTGCGTGGGCCCCCAGCGCAGGGTTCGTAGAATCAGCATGTCGAGCGTGCCCTAAACGAGTTCGATCCGGTCCTGAGTCTGTTGCTTGGTCATAGTGGTAGCTACTCTACCTGTCTAGGCAGTAGATTGTCTACTAACTGTTAAGAGCGTCTGTCTCGACCTGTAGGGGTAGGGCTTGCCCTCATAAGCGCTAAGATAAGAGTTGATACCTAGCAAGCTGGGGCACGCGATTCCGGTGGTGCTCGGCTAAGGCGGCGGCGATTTCATTCCAGTGCCGCATTACGAATTTCAGCTCCAGTTCGGGAACAATGGCTTGCTGCAGTTGGTGCAGGGCGAACTGGAACTCCCGCCACCGACGAGCGGCGCGGCCTGGTCTCCAACTCGTATCCCCAGGGGGAAATCGCGGCCCCGAGGGGCGCCAACTTTTGTGTCAGCAGGGCCACGCAGAGCTTTCCGTACAACCAGGCCCGCGAGCTGCGTGCGTCGTGCTTGGGCAAGTGGCCCACCGCCAGCAGCGACTTGAGGCGCTTGAACACCAGCTCGATTTGCCAGCGAAAGCGGTAGTACTCAAGCACTTCGGCGGTGCCCATCTCCGCTTCCGGCGAGGTGGTGAACACCAGCACGTAATGGGCGTACTCGCGCGTTTCCGGCCGCACCCGAATCCCGTGCTTCTGCGCGTGCTTGGCAATTTTCCGTTCCGCCGCGGCGCTGGCTTGCTGGCTTTTGCGCACGGCACACAATCGTCCCCCCACGCGTTCCTCCCCGGCCTGCATCCACACCGTCCATGGTCCCCGGCTGCCCGCCTCCGGCAAGCGCCAGCTGTAATGGACTCGCCAATGCGCACCCGTCGGACCCGGCTCTTTGATCACGGTCCCGTCCAGCGTCCGCACGCGCCGGCGCGGTTGCGTCCCTCGCCACTCGACGCCACTTTCCGCCAGCAACGCGTGGCACGAGTGTTGCAACCACTCCTCGGCTTGCCGCAAGCGATTCAACAAGGTCACATTAGCCCGCGTGCATCAGCAGCACCCGCAGCACCTCGTTCACGGATGCAAAGCCGCGCAACCCCTCGACCGCACCGCTCAGCCGCGCCGTCCCTTGCCAACTGGGCGGCAGCAGACTCACCACAATCTTCCAGTCTTCATCCAGCGCATTCATACCCCACACGCTAGCGAAACAACGCCACATGTCAACTCTTCTTAGCGCGTATGGGGTGAAACCTACGGATCGGGAGCGCGCCGCTTCCCGCGCCGACCCTGGAGGGGTCGAATTCGACCCCTGCGGGGTTGGGACATTGTTCCTGGGGGCACATTAGCCGTAGGTGAAACCTACGGCTAATGTGATTCGGTCCCTTCGGGACCGCCTGAGTGCGCTTAAGTAAACGCTTATGAGCCGGGCTCCGCAGTGTCGCTGGCGTTTACGGATTTCCTACAGAACTTTAAAGGGCGTAGGGATGAAGGTCAGGGCAAACATCAAAAGGGCGACGAGTGCCAGCAGCTTTCTGCCGCGGCCGAGCTCTTGGTCGGGATCAACCAGATAGGGGTGCCGCAGACCCAGCAGAAGCAGGAGGACACCCCAAACAATCCAGCCCACCCAGCAGAAGATTCCGAGCGGCAGCATGACGAGGAAGAAACCGCGCGAGATGTTCCGATGTTTGTCCCCGAAGACGGCATAGAGAATGTGGCCGCCGTCCAGTTGGCCTACAGGCAGGAGGTTCAGCGCCGTAGCAAACAATCCCACCCAGGCCGCACAGCCGATGGGGCTGAATGCGAGAGCGCCAGCGCTTACGCCCGGCCGAAGCAACTTGGCCACCAGAACGAATGTCAGTGGATGGCCCAGGGTAATCGAGTCCGGCGTGACCGCTGGGGCGCCGCCCCTCGAAAACAGAGCCGCAAGCGCAATGGCGGGAATGGCCACGATGAATCCTGCGAGCGGCCCGGAAATCCCCACGTCGAACAGTTCACGGCGATTCATGATCGGCGACTTGATGCGAATGAACGCTCCTATGGTGCCGATCAGTGTGGGTGCCGGAATGAAGTACGGGTAGGTCGCCTCGATTCCATAGTGGCAGCAAGTGAGGTAATGGCCAAGCTCATGCGCCAGCAGGATGGTGAGCAGCGTGAAGGAAAACGGTACACCGAGTATCAGGAGGCCCGGATGATTCCACAGCGTCCGGAAGTAGGCTAGCGAGGGGTCCCAGTCGAAGACGGGGAGATTCCGCGCGTAATTGATTTCGATGTGGGTGCCGACCACCAGAGTCGTGAGGATCGTGAGCAGAAACAGTGCAACGTGGAACGGCAGCGACCGGAACCAGCGCCGCCGGGATTGCGGAGGCCAGCGAACCGGAACCCACGTGCGGGTCGGCAGCGGCGTTTCGGCAATTAGCGGCTGGCCACTACCGGCGGATTGGAATTCATCGCCCATGCGAAACACGGGGGCCCCCCCTCATTCTCGCCCGCTCTTGGTCGGCTGTAAAGCCAGTTGCCGGTTTCGGATGACAGGGGCACAGGAATTTCCCGCCACTTGCCGCGGCTTGGACGTATTTAGTTGACCCTGTTTGCGCTGTGAAGGTTGACCTTAGCAACAGTTCGTGAAGCACCTCAGTTCCGCAGAATGGAACGGACCATCTTGCGCGCTTCCGCGGCGAACCCTTCCATGTCGAGGAGAAAATGTTCGGTGCCGGTTTGTGCCAAGGCAGGGTAATCTCGCGTCAGGATTGCCCAGGCGGGGTCTTCCTCCAGTTTCCACACGGCTGCCTCGTTGATGCCGTACCCGAGGTCGTGCAGGTGGCAGAGACGGTCGCTCAGGCCGACCAAAGCAACCAGCACGGGGTGGAGTTTTGCTTGTTGGGCACTGTGATGATCCTCGACGACTTCGGTGATGTCTTCGGGCAGGCGCCAGTGCTCCGCCAGGATCTTCCCTGTGTCGCAGTGGGTAAAGCCTAACGCGGAGTACTCCGCTTCGTGCAGGGGAATCTTCTCCGAGCGCGCGAGTTGTGCGGCGGCGCGGAACTCCTCCTGGAACGATGTCATGTTGATGAGCTCCCCGATGTCGTGCAAGAGACCTGCGAGATAGGCACGCTCCGGTTCGCGAAAGCGTGCCTTGCGCGCGCAATAACTGCTGAGAAGCGCACACGCGAGGGAGTGCTCCCAGAAAAGCAGTGGGTCTAATACCCAACTGTCCTTCGGGAGGAGGTCAAGGAGGCTACAGGAAAGCAGGATTTCCCGGATGTGGCGCACTCCCAGCACCAGCACTGCGCCGTGCACGGACTTCACTTCGCGCGTCCGAAAATACAAGGCCGAATTCGCGACACGCAGGCACTGAGCCGATATCGCCTCGTCGCAAGAGACCAGGTCCACAATCCGGCCCATTTCCACCTGGTCAACGGGCATTTCCAGGTAGTGGAGCAGGGGGCGGATTATCGCCGGGACCGTGGGGATCGAGTTCAGCTTCTCCACGCGTTCCCGGATCAGTTCCCGGAGAGTTGGGGTCATACTCGTTCGGCCTCACTCCTTTATCGGCAGTCTGCCGTAGTCGCATGAGGAGGCTGCAAGTTGTCCCGGTCCCGTCCACCGTGTGACACTCCTGAAGTGGAATTCGGTGGGTGGCTTGTGGCGCGGTCTCCGAATGGCTGCGGCCGGCCCGCGCGATAACAGAAGACACTACTGCTTTCCGGTTACAGGCTTTGCAGCGGGCGGGGAAGCGGTTGGAGGTGGTTCACCTCCACGGGCCAGTGCAAAGGGCAAGACCACAATGTCGACGCGCCGGTTCAGCGCCCGGCCGGCTTCCGTGTCGTTCGCTGAAACGGGGTGGAATTCCGCGTACCCGCCCGCGGAGAGACGGGTCGGAGTGATGCCATAGCGGGTGATGAACAAACGAATCATCTCTGTGGCCCGGGCGGTCGAGAGTTCCCAGTTCGAAGCGAAGTGATCGTTATGGATGGGGACGTTGTCCGTGTGACCTTCGACGCGAAGATCGTTGGGCTGGCTGGCCAACACCTCGGCAATGCGCTTGACCGCTGCCTCCGAGCCGGGCCGCAGTTCGGCTGAGCCGCTGTCAAAGAAGCCCAGTTCACGCAGGCTGATGACCAGTCCTTCGCGCCGCGCTTGCAGGGCGATCTCGTGGCGCTGAATCTCGGGCCCCAGCGTTTGGGCCAGCTCTTTTTCAAGCGTGGCGAGGTCCTTCGGGGCTTTCGCCTTGTCGAAGGGCAAGGGCAGGGGCCCTTGCCCAGCAAGCCCCTTGCCTTCTTCGATCATCTGTACACTGTCCAGCGGCAGGGGATTCGTCGTGGCTATCGGCGCCCGCGAATTGGCTGCCTGGAATATCCCCATTTGCTGGAAGGCTGCCTGAATCGCGGCTGACAGCCTGCCCACCTTCTTCTTATCCATCTGGGCCGAAGAGAACATCACGACGAAGAAGGCAAACATGAGCGTGATGAAATCCGAATACGAGACGAGCCAGCGATCGTGGCTGACCGAGCCGCCGGATTTTCTCCTGGATCTCATTGCAGACCCCGCTCGGTAGTTTGTGCCGGCCCCGGGTTCGCCAGGAAGCCCCGCAGTTTCGTCTCGACCATGCGGGGGTTCAGCCCCTCCAGGATGGAAATCACCCCTTCCAGCATCATCTCCCGCCGCAGGTGGTCCGCCCGGTTGCGGATCTTCAACTTCCCGGCCGCGGGCAGGAAGAACAGATTGGCCGAACCCACCCCGTAGATTGTGGCCACAAAAGCCACCGCAATGCCTCGGCCCACTTCCTCGATGTTATCCAAGTGTTGCATCACCTGAATCAGCCCCAGGACGGCACCGATGATCCCGATCGTGGGAGCGAAGCCTCCCGCCGCCTCGAATACCTGGGGGATGCGCTCTTCGTGCTCGGACTGGTTCTCCAGTTCGAGTTCCATCATCTTCCGTAGTTCCTGGGGCTCCGTCCCGTCTACAGCCAGCATTAACGATTTCTGCAAGAAAGGTTCGTGGACATTCAGTAGTTCGCGGTCCAGGGAGACGATTCCCTCCTTACGGGCTTTGTGAGCGAAATCGACAATCTCGGCAATGAGTTTTTGCGGGTCGCCCTGGGAATCGAAGAAAACATGTCCCAGTTGTTTGCAGCTGTCTATGACTACCGTGAGGGGGAATTGCAGCAAAACCGCCCCCATCGTGCCTCCAAAGACGATCAGTGCCGCCGTGGGCTGGAGGATCTGGGAGAGCTTCCCGCCTTCCAGCACCAGACCCAGGAGAATGCCCCCTACCGCGATGACCACTCCCCCAACACTGCTCTTGTCCAAGTCCGAACCCTCTGGTAAAAGCGCCGTAGCGGCTTTGCGGCGCACGACCCGCGCCTTTACGATCGGAGTGATGACGACACGAGGTTGCCGCCACCCTCTCTTTCAAACTCCAGCCGCTCAGGCGTCTTCCGGCCTTCCGCTGTCGTCCGGTGGGTTCACCTCTCCGAAGGCGCCGGACCCCGGGGAAAGAATCCGTCGCCGATAATCCACAATCTGCTTCATGACTTCTTCGGAGGTCTCCCGGACCACAATCTTCTCCCCGGTGACCAGAGTGATGACCGTATCAGGCGCCTTTTCAATGAACTTGATGAGGTCCGAATTCACGATCAGTGGCCGGTTATTGAGCCGTGTCAACTCGATCATAATTTTCCGGTCCCACCCCGGTACTGGCCGCCGGCTGAGACGGCAGTCCCTTCTGGTTTATATCGGCAGTTCTGCCCAGGACTTTCGTAGGATTTTCCTAATGTTGGGCTGGCTTGGCGCCCCTGGACTTCTGGATTACGTCTGCTTCTGCGATCCCACCCTGGTTGGCTGACCCACGCCCGCGCCATTGGCCGAACCGGTCTGCTCAACCTAATGGCCTCGAACTCCTGCACAAGACCAGCCCGGCATTGTTTCTATCGGCCGGAACATAGTCGTATGCAAGATACTCGCACCCGGGCGGCAAGCCGATATCGCCCGCCAGCGAAGGGATGCTTCCCACCGAAGCGTACCCGTGCGCGTAGAGCATCGGACTGTAGCCCCAGTCGAGTGTCAGCCAAGCGTCGCCCCCGCCGTCCGGTTTGGAAAGGTCCGCCAGCCGCAAGTCCAGGCGAAACAGCCTTTCGTAGAAATGCATCATGGAAGCCCGCGTCATGCAGAGCTTCGGGTACTGGCGGAGAATGATTTCCGCCGCCGGCCTTGAAAACAGAATCATGCCCGCGCCCGTTCCCCAGTTTAGCGAATAACCCGAGCGGTGCTCGATGACACGGCCCCGGTAGCTCCGAATCGTGGCCGCCCCGCACACAACACCGTCAGCGGCAGCCAGTTCGAACAGGTTCATCAGCCGCCGGAACCAGCCCGGCGCCAGCACCACATCATTCTCAATAAGCCCCACATAGTCATAGCCGTGATCGAGGAGGCGCTGCAGTCCAAAGCAGATGGCCCCATCTGGCCCGCCCCGCACGTCATGGTTCACCTCAACCAGTCGCGCGTTCTGCAGCGGGATGCTGCCCGGCAAATCTCGCCCTTCGGCTTCGTTGCTGCCGTCGTTCCAGATCAGATCGAAACCACCTTCGCTGTCGATCGTGACGAGAGATTGACGAGTCAGCGCGGGACGGTCCTTGCTGCTAAAGGCGAATCCCACGCGGTCGCTGGCCTGGGGAACGCGGCAGGCCGTTCCCGCCAGCTTCTGTATTTGGTGAAGAATGCTAAGGACGGTTGGCTGTTGGCTGGATTCACTCACGTGCCTAACCTCGGGGTTGGGATATCGAAATTCACAGGCACTTACCTTCCGTGTGTGATCAGGCACGCCGAATACCAGCCGCGTCCGCGGGAGGTTAGAAAGTTGTTAACTTTGGTCCGAGTGGCGAACCGCCCCATGCCCGGGAACAAAGATGAGCTGATTGCGGACGCTCGGTTTGTTTCCTTGCCACTGCCACCCGTCGGGCGCCAGCCGTCCACCTTCGCCGGAGCGATTTGCACTATTCGTTGCCGCCGATAAAGGTTTTCGAAGGGTTGCCGATAGGGGTCAATGGACTGAGAATCGGTTCCGTCGGCTGGAAACAAGAACCACCGATCCCGGGGAGAGCGCCACATCGGGCGCCAGGTTCTGCGACCCAAGACGGAAACCCAAACCCGAAAGGAGAAATGCCTATGTCCATGAGCATCTTGAACAACATCCCCTCCTTGGTGGCGCAGAACCAGTTGGCAGCTACCAACACGAGCCTTCAGAACACTCTGTTCCAGCTCTCTTCCGGTTCCAAGATCAATACTGGTGCAGACGATCCGGCCGGCCTGGCGATTGCCAACGGGTTGCAAGCCAACATCGCGGCCCTGAACCAATCCGCTCAGAATGCCAGTGAGGGAGTTGGAAACCTGCAAGTCGCCGATGGGGCCTTAAGCCAGGTGACGAGCCTGCTGAATCGGGCTGTCACCCTGGCCACGGAGGCCTCCAACGGTGGCCTGAGTTCCTCGCAGTTGAACGCGCTCAACAATGAGTATGCGTCCATCGTCAATGAAATCAATCAGATCGGCACCAATACCACTTACAACGGGACAGCCGTATTCACGGGGGGCAATCTGAGTATCTTCTTGAGTGACGGTTCCTCAACCGACGCCGGCAGTACGAGCGGCCCCACGATTAGCGTCGGCATGCCCACGCTGTCCTCACCTAACATCGGCCTCGGGGACTTCGCCACGGGCACGCTCACTTATGCGGGATCAACAGACTTCGCGACCGGCGCCACGGTCACCCTGGGCGGGACCACCTATACGTTTGTAACGGCGCTGGACACGACGACGGCAGACGAGGTGCTGATCGGTGCCAACCAACAGGCCACCTTGCTGAATCTCGAAGCAGCCGTGAACGGTGGCGCCGGTTCCGGGACGGCGTACTCGACGGGCACAGTCGCCAACACGTCGGCTCAGGTCACCAGCGTCTATCAGAACTCTTCGGGTGATTACGCGCTGTCTGTGCAATCCCTCAAGGCTGGCACGGGCGCCAACTCCATCGCGGTCGGTGCCAGTACTTCGGCGGCTGCCACTTGGGGCGGCACCAGTGTCACTACGCTCACGGGCGGCGCGGGCGCGGCGGTCGATTTGAGCAGCGCGTCCGACGCGCAGTCGGCGCTTACCCAGATCGAGAGTGCCATCGCCTCGGTCGCCAGCACGCGAGGCAGCATCGGCGCGGCGATCAACCGGTTGAACGCGGCGGTCAACGTCATGAACAACCAGGTGCAGAACCTCACGTCGGCGGTCAGCGGCATCCAGGACGCAAATGTTGGGCAAGTTGTGGCGAACATGTCCAAGTACCAGGTCCTGGAACAGACCGGCATCGCAGCTCTGGCGCAGGCCAATTCGCAGGAGCAGTCCGTTCTGAAATTGCTCCAGTAGCTGCTGTTGGCTTATTCCTCACGGAGGGGACCGTTTGGGTCCCTTCCGTGATTTGTTCCGGGGTGCGTGGCCATGAGGATCCCCTCCACACAACTCACAACGGTCCTGGGTACATCAGGCGCCGCCGCAGAACCCGGGCGATCCGCCGGTGCGGCGGGCTCACAGCCCACCTCGCTGGCGGATGGGTCGTCGCCGGGTACAGCAAGCGCCGAGTCAACCGGGCCTAAGTTGAGTACTGCGCTCCGTATTGATGATCAACGCCATATCTATTATGAGATTATTAATGAGAAGACCGGTGATGTAGTGCTGGAGATCCCTCCCGAGCAGATTCGCAAGCTGGGAGAGGGACCGCCAAAATCCGCGGCTGCGGACGGCGAGACCCACGGCCTTGATGTTCAGTCGTAGGCGGCCCTGGGTTCCGTGAATGCAGATGGCGTCGAACCCGCCAGAGACTAAAGGCCGCGCTCCTATCTGCCGATAACACGGATTGGACCCGCAGGAGCGTCCGAGCCGATCGTTGGGGAGGTCTGAGGATGAGCACCAGCAGCATCAGTTCTCTGTTGTCCAGCCTGTCAAGCAGTTCCACTGACGCTCTCAGCCAACTCTTGGGCACCTCCAGTTCTTCCTCGAGTTCCTCCGTTCCGACGGCAGTCCAAGAGGCGGTGAATGCCATCCTGAACTCCGCTACCAGCACGTCCGGCAGCGGTATTGATGTGCAATCCACCGTGGACGCCCTGCTTGAAATAGAGGCCGCCCCCGAGAAGCAACTGCAGGACCAGGTTACGACGCTGGACACCCAGAATTCTGCTCTGCAAACGCTGGAAAGCGACTTGGAAGCTCTCCAACAGAGCGTCTGGCAGCTGACCGGTGTCTCCGGGGGGTTCGGGTCTTTGTCCGTGAGCTCCTCGGATAACGATGTGGTCAGTGCTACAGCCGCGAACGGGACCACCGCGGGGACGCATACGGTCCAGGTGAACAGTCTCGCCACCACCGCGGCGGAGTATTCCACCAGTTTCAGCTCCTCGTCAGCGACGCTTTCGACAGGTTCATTCGATCTCTTGGTCGGCACCGCTTCCGACACGAACCAGCCGGTCACGATTTCCATAGACGCCGACGACGGGACCAACACCCTGACCGGACTTGCGGACTACATTAACCAGCACGACCTGGGGGTCACGGCCTCGGTGGTCACGGACGCCTCGGGGGCCCGTCTGGCGCTGGTGAGCCAGACTTCCGGGTCGGCCGGGGCCCTCACTATCTCTAATGACACGACCGGCACGAGCGGAGACGGGATGGGCTTTACTCAGGCTGTGGATGCATCCGGTGATGCGCTGGGGGCGGACGCCTCCCTGACTGTGGACGGCATTCCGATCACCAGTAGCAGCAACACCGTCACGGGTGTAATCTCCGGTGTCACGCTGACTCTGTCCTCGACGTCGAGTTCGCCCGTGACGATCCAGGTCCAACCGGATCCCGCCACGGTGGCCACCGATATCAACGATTTCGTAAGCGCTTACAACACGGTCATCAGTGACATCAACACGCAGAATGCTTACGACACCAGCACCAGTACCGCCGGGACGTTGTTGGGTGACAGCGGCATGGACTTGGTACAAGGGCAGTTGTTGAGCGACGTCAGTTCCAGCATTACTGGGAACAGCGGTTATGTGAATCTCGCCTCGATAGGAATTTCGCTACAGAGTGACGGGACCTTATCGGTTGATAGTACGGCCCTGAATAACGCCCTGTCGAACAACTTTGCGGCGGTGCAAAACCTGTTTCAATCCACTTCACCCGACGGCGTGGCGCAGACTCTTAATCAGGATCTTCTCAAGCTGACCAGCCCAGCCACTGGCCCGCTGTACGTCGAGATCAACGGGAACAAGCAGGAGATTGACGATCTGAACGACCAGATCACTGATTTCCAATCGTATCTGCAAGACCGGGAGCAGCAGTTGCTGACCGAGTACAGCCAGATTAATACAACGCTTGAGGAGCTTCCCCAAACTTTGGCGTCGATCAATGCTCAACTCGACGCCCTCAGTGGCAAATCATCAGGATGAAACACGCAGCTTCCACTTATCGTCAACATGCCGTTGAAGGCGCTTCTCCGCTCAGCCTGGTGGTAATGCTCTACGACGGCGCCATCGCAGCGATCAGCCGGGCCGTTACCGCACTGGAGAGCCGCGATATCGAAAAGAAATGTGCCTACCTGGAGCGGGCACTCGCCATCATCTGTCAATTGGAAGGTAGCTTGGACTTCGAGAAAGGTGGCGAGGTGGCCCAGACGCTGAAGAAATTCTACACGCACGCTCGCAGCGCTGTATTGCAGGCCAACATCCAGAACTCCAAAGAGTCGCTGGCTTGTCTTCTGGAACAGTTCTCCACGGTGCGGGAAGCATGGGCGCGGGCGGAGCGCGTGGTCGCCTCGTCACCTCCTCCTGCCGCGAAGAGCGGATCACCACGTGAGCGGCCCCTGGCTGAGCACGTCTCTTCTCTTCGTCTAAGCGGCTGAGGGCCACCCGGTCCACAGACTCTGGCATTTGTTGGCTTACACCCAGACTTTACGAGGCTTTCCTCTCTGGAATCACCTCTCTGCTGCGCGTTTGGGGCAGCCGCGATCCCGAAGGCCAGTTCGGTGTGCCCTCTCTGTAAGGGGGAAGAGCCGCCACTGCTACAAGATCGCGCGGGGAGGTTTCGACGATCAAGGACGAGCGGCGCGCGCACCGGCGACAAACCGGCGAAGTGCTTCCGCCAAACGTTTCACCGGGTCCGCCCAGACGCCGGGTGCCGTCTGTCGGAACAGGCGGGCGGTGGGATACCACGGACTGTCCTCGCGCTCGAGGAGCCAACGCCAATCGGCCGCATAAGAAAGCAGAATCCAGACCGGCTTCCCCATGGCGCCCGCCAAGTGCGCCACGGACGTGTCGACGGAAATTACCAGGTCGAGGTTGGCAACGATCGCTGCCGTGTCGGCAAAGTCCTTCTGCGCGGCTTCCAGGTCAATAAGACCTGCACTGGGCGGCAGCAGCTTCATTTGCTCCGCCGGCGCACCCATCTGCAGCGAGTAGAAGGTTGCACCTTCCGTCTGAAGTAAGGGTGCGAGCTGGACGAGTTCCATTGACCGCCACTGGTTACGAGTGTGGTCGGGGCTGCCACCCCAAGCGATGCCGACGCGCACCGACTTTCCGGCAAACCATTTACGCCAGGCCTCGACAAGGGCCGGGTTCGGATGCACGTACGGAACACGGGCGGGTATCGTGCCGAGTTCCGTTCCAAATGCCAAGGGCAGACTTAGTAGCGGACACTGCCAGCTGAATTCCGGCAGCGGCTCATCCCGGCTGATCACCTGCGATGCTCCCTCAGTCTGTTCGAAGAGGCGGCGCAGCCTCGGGTGAGCTTCCAAGATCACTTGGCCGCCGCGCCCGGCGACCAGAGGCACGTAGCGCACGAACTGCAGCGCATCCCCCAGGCCCTGTTCGTGGTAAAGCAAGATACGGGCGCCTTCCAGAGGCTCGCCCTTCCAGAGGGGTCGGCCTAACTCCCGGCTATCATATTGGCAAGCCTTCCAGCGCGCCTCATACTCCTTCCAGCCTGCCGAGAAGTTACCCTCCCGGAGGTGCAGCAGCCCGATATTCCAGGTGGCTTCGACTGCCCCTGGCTCTAAGGCTAGCACGCGCTCGAAACACTCTCTTGCCTTGTCTAATTCCCCCAGGGTGACGAGCGCCTCCCCTAGCCGTATCAGGGGCATGATCAGTTTTGAATCCAGCCGCACGGCGCAACGGTACGACTCCACCGCTGACTTCAGGTCACCCTTGCGCAGGAACAGGTAACCCAGGCATCCCGCCGTTTCGGCCGACTCTGGCTTCAAGGCGAGAGCGTGCCGGAAAGCCTCGAGGGCCGCGCCAAACTGCCCGAGGTCCACGAGCACCAGACCCAGATCGTTGAACAACGAGTGCAGCGGCCGCAGCCTTACGGCGCTCTCGTAAGCCTGGGCGGCCCCCTCGAGGTTCTTCGCCTTGTGCAGAACCCTGCCCAGCCCGCAATAGAAATCCGGGCAGTGCGGTTCAAGATCGATGGCACGCTGATAGGCAGCCGCCGCGGGTCCCCAGGTGTGCAGATATTCCTGTGCATGCCCTAGACGGTAGTAGGCCTGCGGATCCTGGGGACGCAACTCCGCCACCCGCCGGTACACGGCGAGTCCCCGCTCGGCATCGCCTTGGCGGAGGTACGACAACGCAAGGTTGTTCAGCCACTCTGTTTCGTCTGGCCTCAGGGCCAGAGCCTCGTTGATTAGTTCAATGGATTCCGGATACTTGCCGGATTCCTGCGCCACCAACCCGCGGCAGAAGATCGCCTCAGCGCAATGGGGCATGGTTCTCAAGACCCGGCGATAACAAGACTCAGCAGAGTCCAGGCGTCCTGCCTTATGGTGCTTTATCCCCTTCCGCAGAAGCTCACGGACTCGTGCATGAAGAAAGACCTTATTCGCCATAGGATTCCTTCGCCGCCCGGAACCGCCCGGACCCATCGTCGATGCAGACTCTTTGCCGGCGCACGGCGTTTAGAGGTTCGGAATGAGCAGATTTGGTGCCAGGAAGGCGCAAACGAAGTGTTGATTGCCCCGCGCGAGCTGGCGGGCTGTTAAATGCCCATCCGCTGTGCAGTTGCCCCTCGGATAACCGCACCTGTGGGGCCCTGCCTGAGGGTGGACGCAGGCTTGTAGGTCTGCCATTCTGAGTTAAGACCCGACTAAGACATTATAATTATATAAATCTTTAGTCAGTTACCGGCCTCGCCGCCGCAAATTCTAATGCCGGTTCGTCAACCTGCCGATAGGGGGATAAGCCGGGAGGATGTGACTGAATCTCCCGCCGGCTCATGGTGCGCCGAATTGTCGCACGCACATCGGGGGCGCGGGGCCGGTGAGGAAACCGCAGCAGCGCGGAAATCCCCGCGAATCCGCGCAGAGAACGCCGCTCGGTTGTGGTGTTGCAGGAGGAGGGATTCGGGGATGGGTGACATGGATGACATCGTCAGGGAGTTCCTGGTCGAGAGTAACGAGAGTCTCGACCGGCTGGACCGGGACTTGGTGGCTCTGGAGAAGGAGCCGACCTCCCGCGACATTCTGGGCAGTATTTTCCGGGCGGTTCACACGATCAAGGGAACCAGTGGATTCCTGGCCTTCGGCAAGCTGGAAGCACTCACCCATGTCGGCGAGAGCCTGCTGAGTCTGCTGCGCGATGGCAAGCTGAGGTTGAACGCCGAGATTACGTCGGCTCTCCTGGCGATGGTGGATGCGGTCCGGCAGATGCTGTCCAGCATCGAGTCGACGGGTCAGGAAGGTGAGAAGGATTACAAAGAACTCGCGGGACTGCTGGCGAGCCTGCAGGCAGCGGCCAGCGCCGCCGGCGCGGGGGCAGCGCCACAGCCTGTCTTGCCCCCGCCGGCAGCCCCGGAGCCCAACGCAGCTCCGGCAACCGACGAGTCGCGCCGCAGCCTCGGTGAGATCTTGATTGAGAGCGCGAAAGTCCCGCCAACCGAAGTGGCCGAGGCACTTGCGCAGCAGCGGGATGGTGACCCTCGCCGGATTGGTGAGATCCTCGTGGACCGCGGGGCCGTCAAACCTGCCGAAGTACTGGATGCTTTGAAGGCTCAGGGTGAAGTTCACTCTTCCGCCATTTCCGAAGGCAGCATCCGCGTGGACGTAGGCCTTCTCGACAAGTTGATGAATCTGGTGGGAGAACTGGTTTTGGCCCGCAACCAGATCCTGCAATTCTCTACCACGCAACAGGATGCGACCTTCCTGAACACCACACAGAGGCTCAACCTCATCACGAGCGAACTACAGGAAGGCGTCATGAAGACGCGGATGCAGCCCATCGGGAACATCTGGAGCAAGTTTCCACGGGTGGTGCGCGACCTGGCAACGGCTTGCGGCAAACAGGTTCGCCTGGAAATGGAAGGCAAGGAGACGGAACTCGACAAGACTCTGATTGAAGCGATCAAGGACCCCTTGACCCACTTGGTTCGCAACGCGGTCGACCATGGTGTGGAAGCGCCGGGAAAGCGCGCGGCAGCAGGAAAGCCCGCGGAGGGCCGGCTGTCTCTGCGGGCCTTTCACGAGGGTGGGCAAGTCAATATTGAAATCTCCGACGATGGCGCCGGCATTGACCTGGAGCGCGTGAAACAGAAGGCGCTGGAAAAGGGACTGATCACCGGGGAACACGCGGCGCGCATGAACGACCGCGAGACCCTGAATCTGATCTTCCTGCCGGGGCTGTCAACAGCCGAGAAGGTAACCAACGTTTCAGGCCGCGGCGTGGGCATGGATGTGGTCAAGACCAACATCGAAAAGATCGGCGGGACGGTGGACATTCAAAGCCGGCCGGCGCAGGGGACCACCCTGAAAATCAAGATACCGCTGACCTTGGCGATCATTCCCGCTCTCGTGGTGACGAGCGGCGGCGACCGTTACGCCATCCCCCAAGTCAGCCTCTTGGAACTTGTGCGGCTCGAGGGCGAACAGGCCTCGAAAGGCATTGAGATGATTCACGGTGCCCCCGTGCACCGGCTGCGCGGGAAGTTGTTGCCGCTGGTCTACCTGAACCGGCAACTCGGCGTGGCGAAGCCGGGTGAGCACGGTGGCCAGGTTGCCGGGGGCGTCCCATCAACGGTGCCGGCGGCGTCTGCGGCGGGTGCGCCCGCCGGCCTCCCGGCGGCTCACTCCGAACACGCGTCTGCCAACATCGTGGTGTTGCAGGCGGATGACCGTCAATTCGGCCTGGTCGTCGATGAAATCAATGACACCGAGGAGATCGTCGTCAAGCCGCTCGGCAAGCAGCTCAAAGGCATCACCACCTTCGCGGGCGCGACCATTATGGGAGACGGCCGCGTCGCTCTCATTCTGGATGTGCTGGGCCTTGCCCAACGCGCCAACGTGGTCTCCGAGGTTCGGGATCGAAACGTGGCTGAGAAGGCTGCAGAGGTGGAAGCGAGCCACGACGATGGCGAGTCGCTGCTGCTGCTGCGTGGGCCTGATGACGGACGGATGGCCATGCCGCTGTCGCTAGTGGCGCGCTTGGAGGAGTTTGACCGCGGCAACGTGGAGAAGTCGGAAGGCCGCGCGGTGGTTCAATACCGAGGCCAGATCCTGCCCCTTCTCCACCTTTCTTCCGCTCTACTGGAGCGCCGCCAGCAGCCCCGGAACCTGCGGCCCGCGCCGCCCGCCGAGGGAAGCGAGAAGATCCAGGTGGTGGTGTACGCAGACCAGGGCCGCAGCGTAGGACTGGTCGTGGACCGCATCCTGGATATTGCCCACGAAAGGATCGCGACGCCCAAACATGTGGGCCGGGAGGGAACCTTGGGGTCGGTGGTCGTGCAGGGCCGCGTCACGGAACTGCTCGACGTGAAGGGGATCATCCAGGCAGCCGACCCAGCCTTCTTCAAGGAGACGTTCGCGGCCTGAATAGCGTGTTTGGCAGCTGGCGTCCGTCAATAGGCTGGCGTCATGGCCGAGAGCTGGTCGCAGGCCGCTGAAGGCTCCCGGCGCACAACAACTTGGCAAGCAGAGGGAGACTCATGGCAGGTAGGAAGCAGTTCTCAACTTTCGTGGTCGACCGGCTCCTGTTTGGCGTGGAAGTCGAAAAAGTGCAAGAGGTTATCCGCTATCAGGAGATGACGCGTGTGCCTCTGGCGCCCAACGTCGTGAACGGGCTCATTAACCTCCGGGGCCAGATTGTGACCGCTGTCGATCTGCGCCGCCGCTTGAACCTGCATGAACGTCCCAAGGCCGAGCTGCCCATGAATGTTGTGGTGCGCAATGAAGATGGCGCCGTAAGTCTGCTGGTGGATGAGATTGGTGATGTCTCGGAAGTTGAAGAAACTGCATTCGAGTTGCCGCCCGGCACTCTCTCCGGAGAAGCGCGGGAGCTGATTCGCGGTGTTTACAAACTCAAGGACACACTGCTGATTGCACTCGACACCGAGAAGATGCTGAACGTCGCGACGGCCACGGCCGGAGTTCCGTAGTTGCGAAAAACACACCCACAGGAGCGTGACACGATGAACGGACCAACTCTATCGAGGATGACGAGACGTGCCGAAGGGAATTGCCCGGAAACCTGTACCGAAGAGAAGACGCACTCGAACCTGCCTCCGGGCTCGCAGGCAAGGAGCTTGGGGAACCAATCGCACTCTTGCCAGTACCGGCGCAGATTTTCGCCGACACTTTTCTTTCGACTTGTGGCCTGCGCCGTTTTGATCGGCCTCACCGCGCCTTGGCTGGCGGCGACAGAGAACAGCGGAAGCGTCTATCCCATCGGCGCAGAAACCGTCATGCCTGGGATTACTCCGGCACCTGGGCAAACCGTCTTCGCCGAGTTCAATACCACGTACAATGCCAACAGCTTTCTTGACGGCCAGGGACATAACGCCGTCCCAGGCTTCAAACTCTTTGCCTTTGCCTTCGCTCCCAAAATTACCCACAACTGGGGTGTGCACGTGCTGGGCGGGACGCTCGTTAGTTGGGTCGCCACTCCGGTCGCGTACCAGTGGATGCGGACACCGTCCCGCGCGTACTCAACTTCCGGTTTCTCGAATCCGGTCCTAGGGCTTGCCGACATCGCCTATAACCGCGGCAACTGGCATTGGTGGTATGGGTTCGATCTGATGACGCCGGCACCCGTGTATCACAAGGACGGGCCCATCAATATCGGGCAACACAACTTTGCGACCACGCCGTCGGGGGCTTTCACCTATTTGCCCCATGGCGGAAGAACCGAGATCAGTTCCCGCTTCCAGTACATCGTCAACTACCGGAATGCCATCACGCAGTACCGCTCCGGCAACGAGTTCCTTTGGGAATACGTCGCCATGCAGAACGTGACCAAGAAACTGGGGATCGGAGTGAATGGCTATTTCTACCAGCAGACCACGGATGACCGGCTGGGGGGCGTGATCTATGCCGATGGGAACCGGGGACGAGACCTCGCCATTGGCCCGGAAGTGCGCTACCAGCTTGGCCACATGGTGCTCATTGCCAAGTATTTCCGCGACACGCTCGTGCAATACAGGCCGTCTGGAAATGCTTTCTGGATGGAGTTCGCCGTGCCGCTGACGCGGGGGCGCGCGAAGCTGGAGGCGGAACGTCGGTGCCAGGCGAATTAGGCCGAAGCGCGGAGGAGCCGCGTGGCGGTAGGGACCTTGCTGGGCGGGCTGAGCCGAGCCTTGACCTCGTCACGCTCGCGCACCGGCGCGCTGCCACAGGGGACTCAGAGACCTTTGAACGCTACTCAACCTGAGGATGCTGCCCGCTACAGGCGAATCCTCATGGAAACACTTTGTGCGGAGGAGAATAAATGGAAAGAGAACCGAGAGTGGGTCGACGAAACCGTACTACCAAGGCGCAGCAGGACGTCTGCACTGAAGCGCATCGACTATTCCAAGCGGTGTCCGAAGGGCGTCTCGGAGAGCGCGCCGACGTGGAACATTTTCAGGGCAGGGACCGCGAGATCCTGGAGGCGTTCAACGGCGTTCTTGAGACCATTTTGGCGCCGCTGAAGACCGTGGCAGGGTGTTTGGAGCAGTTCGGCAAGGGACAGATTCCCTCGAAGATCGCCGACGACTACAAAGGAGATTTCAACACGATAAAGAACGATCTGAACGCGTGTGTGGAGGGCCTCGGCGGTCTCGTAGAAACAAACAAGGTTTTGCAGAAAGTGGCGGTGAACGACTGCACCACCAACGTCGAGGGTTCGTATCCAGGTGTCTTCGCCGAGGTCGCGAAAGCTACGAACCTGGTGCAAGAACGAATCAAGAATACGGTCCGGATCCTCGGGAATATCGCCATCGGAGACTATGCGAAAGACTTTGAAGCATTGAAAGCCGTCGGGCGTCGCTCCGAGCACGACCAGCTCGTACCGAGCATGATCCAAACCATGACTGCTGTCGATACCATGGTGACCGACGTCGAGGCACTTTCTGGCGCGGCCGTCGAGGGCAAACTCGAGACGCGCGTTGATGTTGCTAAGCACCGGGGTGAGTACCGCAAAGTTGTGGAGGGTGTGAACGCGACACTCGATGCCGTGGTGGCTCCGACTCAGGAAGCGGGAGCCGTGTTGCAGAGGATTGCCGCTGGAGATCTCACCGCTCGCAGCCAGGGAGACTATAAGGGTGATCACGCGCGGATGAAGAACGATATCAATGCCATGGCTGCGAAACTGGCAAACAGTATGGCTCAGATCGGTGGAAACGCGCAGACGCTCGCTTCGTCTTCCGAAGAACTCTCTGCCGTCAGCACTCAGATGAGCTCCAACGCTGAGGAAACGGCCAGCCAATCGAACGTTGTGTCGGCAGCGAGCGAGCAGGTGTCGAAAAACATCCAGACCGTGGCGACGGCGACGGAGGAGATGAGTTCCAGCATCAAGGAAATCGCCAAGAACGCCACCGAGGCCGCGCGTATTGCGACCTCTGCGGTAAAGACCGCGGAAAGCACCAATAACACCGTGGCCAAACTAGGTGAATCGAGCGCTGAAATCGGCCAGGTCATCAAGGTCATCACCTCTATTGCCCAACAGACCAACTTGTTGGCTCTCAACGCCACTATTGAGGCGGCGCGGGCGGGCGAGGCGGGCAAGGGCTTCGCGGTGGTCGCGAATGAAGTGAAGGAACTGGCCAAGGAGACTGCCAAGGCTACCGAGGATATCAGCCGCAAGATCGAGGCGATCCAGACGGATACCAAGGGCGCCGTGGAAGCCATCGGTCAAATCAGCGCCATCATCAACCAGGTGAACGACATCTCGAACACGATCGCGAGCGCGGTGGAGGAACAGACCGCTACGACCAACGAAATTGCCCGCAACGTCGGTGAGGCGGCCAAAGGCAGCTCGCAGATCGCGGAGAATATCGTCTCCGTGGCGACGGCCGCGAAGAGCACCACGGAAGGCGCAACCAACACTCAGACGGCCGCGCAGGAACTGGCTCGCATGGCCGCGGAGCTGCAAAAGCTGGTCGCTCAATTCAAGTACGAGGGCGGCTCCGCCGTGGGAGGAGACGCGGGATCGCAGGACACCGCGGCGCTGCTTCGGGACGCGCACTTGGCGAGCCGCGCGAAATTACCGGCTGGCCCTGTGGCTCGCGTCCAGTAGGGACGTGGCTACAACCCAACGGGGACGGGATTCGGTCCGCGAACCTCGTCCCCGGGTGGCCGGCAGGTTGTGAATTACCGTGTGATTTGCCAGCGGAGGGAGACTTCGTGCGAGCGCTGATAATTGACGACTCGAAAGCCATGCGCAGCATCCTCGGCCGGATGCTGCGGGGATTGGGGTTTGAGGTCGTGGAAGCCGCCAATGGTTGTGAAGGCATGGAACAGCTCCAGAAGACCGGGAAAGTGGACTTGGCCCTGGTTGACTGGAACATGCCGGAGATGAACGGCCTGGATTTCATTCGCACGGTGCGCTCTGAGCAATCCTACAACGGCGTACTCCTGATGATGGTGACTACGGAAACCGAGATGGAAAACGTAGCGCGAGCGCTGGCGGCGGGGGCGAATGAGTATGTCATGAAGCCCTTCACGCCGGAGGTGATCCTGGAGAAGCTGCAAATTTTCGGCATGGCGGGGTCCTAGTTAATGCCTAAGATCAGAATCCTCGTCGTTGATGACTCTGTCGTGGTGCGCCGGATGGTCGCCGATGCACTTGCGGCTGATCCCCAACTGGAAGTCGCGGGAGCGGCGGCCAACGGGAAAATCGCGCTCGCCAAAATCCCGCAGGTTAATCCCGACATCGTGATTCTCGATATCGAGATGCCTGAGCTGGACGGCCTCGCTACGCTGGAGCGAATCCGCAAATCCCAGCCGGCTCTTCCCGTCATCATGTACAGCACGCTCACGCAGCGTGGTGCGGAGGCTACCCTCGAGGCCTTGGCGCGGGGCGCGACGGATTACGTGACCAAGCCTTCCAACGTGGGCAGCGCGGCTCAGGCACTCGAATGTATCCGGACGCAGTTGATTCCGAAGATCAAGGGAATCTGTGCCCGCGCGGTGGGTCTGGAAGAGCCCCTTTCCTTGGGCGTGCCCAGAATATCGCCGCCGCCGTTGCCGCCCGGTGGGGCCTCCAGGGTTCCGGGGCGAATTGACATTGTTACTATCGGTGTATCCACCGGCGGGCCCAACGCGCTCGCCGACCTGCTGCCGGCGCTGCCGCGCGACTTCCCGGTCCCGGTGGTCATTGTGCAGCACATGCCTCCTGTCTTCACGCGCCTTCTGGCGGAGCGTTTGTCGGCGAAGTCGCAGATCGAAGTCAAAGAGGGAGTCCCGGATGCGGTGTTGCGGCCGGGGTGCGCCTGGATCGCGCCTGGCGATTACCACATGGTGGTTGAGGCCAGGCGGAATCAAGTGGTCATCCGCACCCACCAGGGCCCTCCCGAGAACTCGTGCCGGCCGGCGGCGGACGTCCTGTTCCGGTCGGTTGCCGAGGCCTACAGGCCTCACGCCCTTGCTGTCGTCATGACCGGAATGGGGCAAGACGGCCTGCGCGGTTGCGAGCATATCTACGAACTGGGCGGCCAGGTGCTGGCGCAAGATGAGGCTTCGAGCGTGGTGTGGGGCATGCCGGGGTTTGTGGCAAAGGCCGGTCTTGCCGACAACATTCTGCCCTTGGATCAACTCGGTCCGGAAATCACACGCCGGGCCAGGGTGGGCCGGGCGAAGGTTCAGGAGTACCAACCTACCTTCCGGGCAGGGGAGGCCATCGGCCAGCCATGACCCTTAGCGTCGACTCATTCAATTACATCCGGCGCCTCGTTGCCGAGCAATCCGCAATCGTCCTCGAAGACGATAAGAACTATCTGGTTGAGTCGCGCCTTATGCCCCTGGCGCGGCGGGAGGGTTTTGCCTCCCTGGGCCAGTTTGTGGAGAAGCTCGAATCCGAGCACTACCACAGTCTCCACCGGCAGGTGGTGGAGGCCATGACCACCAACGAGACCTCCTTCTTCCGGGACTTTCACCCCTTTGAGGCCTTGCGCAAGTTCGTGGTGCCGGACCTCATTGCCAAGCGAGCCGGGGCACGGGAGCTGACGATCTGGTGTGCCGCCTGCTCCGCCGGGCAAGAACCTTATACACTCGCCATGTTGCTGGCAGAGTATTTCCCGCAGCTTGCCAGTTGGAAGACCCGCATTCTGGCCACTGATCTATCGTCGGAAATGCTGGCGCGAGCACGCGCCGCACGTTACAGTCAGCTGGAAGTGAACCGCGGCCTCCCCGCTTCGTTTCTCATCAAGTATTTTCGGAAAGACGGTTCGAACTGGCAACTGCACGACGCTGTCCGCCGCATGGTGGAATTCCAAACGATCAACCTGGCGGCCGCTTGGCCGCCTCTCCCCTCCGCGGACCTCGTTATGATACGAAATGTGCTGATCTACTTTGGCACGGACACCAAGAAGGAGATCTTGGGCAAAGTCCGGCGGTTCTTGAAACCCGGCGGATATCTGTTCTTGGGCGCGGCGGAGACCACCTTTAACCTTGACGATTCTTTCGAGCGGATTCCGCTGGAACGTGCCACCTGTTACCAAGTACGCAAGACCTAGGGAACTGCCATGCAAATTACGGAACACGCTCTCCTCCAGATTATTGAAGACACCTGGAATTCAACCCTGGGGTTCCAGATCGACTGCCAGCCGGCTCCGCCATTGACTGCCGAAGTGCTTACCGTACGTGCCGGAATCTCGGGCGCGTGGTCGGGAGAAGTTCAGCTCGACTGCCCTCTTCCTCTGGCCCGGCACGTCGCGGCGGCGATCTTCCAGGTGCGGGAAGAAAACGTTGGGAGGGAAGATATCCTGGACGCTTTGAGCGAGCTTGTGCACATCGTGGGTGGAAATCTGAAGGCGTTGTTGCCTCAACCCGCCCAGATTTCACTGCCGGTCGCCTCTGATGGTACAGGACATTCCGGCGCTTCCCAAGCGCCGCTGATCAGCCGACTGGCGCTCACGAGTTCGGGCCATCCCTTTGTCGTCACCCTGCGGGGCGGTCCCTCGGCCGCCGGATGGCCGGAAGCTCAAGGTGCTCGCTCCCCGCAACAACCACCTGGGGAGCGCTAGCCAGGAAGCCTGGCAAGGTGAGTCGAAGGAGTCAGTGCGCAGGTGGCAGCAAGACGTGGTCTGTCTTCCGGTGCGATGCGCCACGGGCGGCTCTGCTGTTGCAGTCTGCGCGGAGCACGCTGCTTCCCGCCCCGCCGGGCGGCAACCGACCCGGCCGGTTGCGCTGAACCAGTGCCGTTGGCTTCTCAGGACACCTCTTCAGAGTCTGTGGGACAACCTGTCGACATGCGCTACGGGGGCGCTCTCTCCGTGCCGGAGCCGTTGATTCTCAACGGCGGCGGTCATAGACGCCGCTACAATTCGCGGTAGCCCTACAGACTGCTTCAGGGTTGGGCAGTTCATCCGGACACGCGATCCGCAGGTTAAAACCTGCGCCTGTTTCCGGTCGGCCCCTTCCGGGGTCTGTGTGAAAACCTGTCCGCGCTAACTGTAGCGGCGCTCTATGAGCGCCGAAATGGTTCATTCTCAACGACGGCGGTCATAGACCGCCGCTACAAGCCGCGGTTTTCACACAGACTCTTCCGGGACCAGGCCAGCACGCCTGGTAGCGTGGAATCGGGCAAGTAGGTCAATCTCCAAGTTAGGGTATTCCCCTCGCCTGACTGGGAGTTGACACCTGCCTAGCAAGTGAACATCGTACCCACTTTGCGAACAGCTCCCTCGCACTGGAGATCCTCGCTATGGCTCAACGCCCCTCGAACAAGTCTGTTCTTTCCGTATCTAGCCCCGGGATTCCGTCTCGCCGGGACTTCATGAAAGGCGCCATGGCGGTTGCCGCCGGAATGGTGGCCGCGCCGCTCACGGCTGCCGTGCCTGCGACCGCGTTGCCGACGGTGGCTCTCGGCTCGCAGCGTGTCACGCGGCTGATTTCGGGAGGGAATCCTCTTTATGGGTTCTCACACTTCAATAGGCTGCTCGACAACTTGATGCGTGAGTACTTCACCGACGACCGCGTGGTCAAGTACCTGCTGGCCTGCGAGGCGGCGGGAATCAACACCTGGCAGAGCAATTACGGCCAGGCGGCGCGCCGCCAACATCCCATGATTCGCGCGGCGGGCTGCAAGATGCACTGGATTTGCCTGGCCGACACGTGGGACGCGAGCGGAGATACCTCTGATCCGAAAGCCGTCGTGCAGAGCGTCATGAAATGCGCCACCGAGGCCGCCAAAGTGAAACCCCTCGGTATCGTGCACCATGGCGGGGTGACGGACACGCACTGGGCGGCGGGCACCATCGACCTCCTCCGTGACTTTGTCAATCACGTCCACGATCTGGGCTTGGCGGCGGGTATTTCGACGCACAATCCCGCCGTCATCGATTACCTGGAAACGAAGGGTTGGCCCATCGATTTCTACATGGGGTGTTTTTACCGCGTTTCGCGTAGCGTCGAGGATTTCAAGAAGGAGATCGGCATGCCGCCCGTGGGTGAGACCTACCTTGCCGAAGACCCCGACCGCATGACCAAGGCGCTTCGCGAGGCCAAGCGCGTGTGCTTGGGGTTCAAGATTCTGGGCGCCGGGCGGCACTGTGACTCACCGGAAGAGGTTCGGGAGTGCTTTGCCTACGCTTTCCGGAACCTCAAGCCGGCGGATGCGGTGATTGTGGGCATGTTCCCCAAGTTCTCTAACCAAATCACGGAAAACGTAGGACACGTCCGGGCGGTGCTGGCGTAACCGACGGCTGGCAACTCTGCGTGCATCTGGCCGCTTTTACGCGGCCCCGCAAACGGAGAGGGCTCACGCGTGGGTGCGCCCCTACGTCCGGGGCACGGGTGACGTACGCGCAGACCCATGTGTCTGCACCGCCTGTGCCTGCGCGACCCTCTCCCCTGGCGGGAGAGGGCCTGACGATGGAGGGCAGGTGAGGGGTCTGGTTAGCATCCAGGCGAATGCGATTTGGTCTCAATTCCCTCTTCAGCCGAAGAGGAAAGTTACTCGCCGGCGTCCAAGTATGTCCCGTCGCACGGCACCACGTGCCAAATCTCGTTGGCGTACTCCTTGATCGTCCGATCCGACGAGAACTTTCCCGCACGCGCCACATTCAGAATCGCCTTGCGCGTCCAGCCCTCGACATCCCGGTAAGCCTTATCCACGCGCTCCTGGGTTTGGAGGTAGTCCCGCAGGTCGGCCAGCAGCATGTAATGGTCGCCGCCTTCCAAAAGCGACCGCACCAGGGGCTTGAAGATTCCGGGTTCCAGCATGCTGAAGAAATTCCGGTCGATCAGCGTGATGGCGCGGCCGATTTCTTCGTCGCGGTGGTAGATAGCCCAGGGATTGTAGTTCACACGGCGCGCGGCCACTTCTGCGGCCTTGAGGCCGAAGATGAAGATGTTGTCCTCGCCAACCTCTTCGAGAATCTCCACGTTGGCGCCGTCGAGCGTGCCGATCGTGACGGCGCCATTCAGTTGCATCTTCATATTGCCGGTCCCCGAAGCTTCGGTGCCGGCCAGTGAGATCTGCTCGCTGAGGTCCGCGGCGGGAATAATCCGCTCCGCCAGCGACACCCGGTAATTCGGCAGGAAGACGACCTTCATTTTGCCTGCCATCTGCGGATCGCGGTTGATGACTTCCGCCACCTGGTGGATCAGCTTGATGATGAGCTTGGCCATTTCGTAGCCGGGCGCCGCCTTGCCTCCAAAGATGAATGTGCGCGGAACCACGTCGAGGGCCGGATTCTTCTTCAGCCGGTCGTAAAGCACAATGATGCAAAGGATCAGCAGCAGTTGCCGCTTGTACTCGTGCAGGCGTTTAACCTGGACGTCGAAGAGCGAATGGGGTGACACGGTGATGCCCAATTCGCGCTCGATATATTGCGCCATGTACTCCTTGTTGTGCTTCTTGGCGGCCCGGAATTTCTCGCGGAATGCGGAATCCTCAGCGAAGGCTTCCAGCTTCCTCAGTTGGTCGAGCTCGGTAATCCACTGGTCACCGATGGCCTCGGTGATCAACCGCGCCAGCGGCGGATTCGCCTTCAGCAACCAGCGCCGCGGCGTGATGCCGTTCGTCATGTTATGGAACTTCGACGGCCACATTTCCGCGAAGTCTTTGAGCACTTCGTGCCTCAGAAGCTCCGTGTGGAGCTTCGCCACGCCGTTCACCGCGCAGCACCCGACGGTGGCGAGGTTTGCCATGCGGACGTATTTTTCGCCATCCTCTTCAATGATGCTCATGTGGCGCAGGCGCGCCATGTCCAAGGGGTAGCGCGTGGCTACCTCACGCATGAACCGGGCATTGATTTCGTAAATGATCTGCAGGTGCCGGGGCAGCAACCGTTCCAGCATCTTGACCGGCCATTTCTCCAGCGCTTCTGGCAGGATGGTGTGGTTCGTGTAGCCGGTGCTCTGCTGCGTGATGTGCCACGCCTGATCCCATCCCACACCTTCCTGATCGACCAGCAGGTGCATTAGTTCCGGGATGACCAGCGAGGGATGTGTGTCGTTAAGCTGAATAAAAGCCTTGCTGGGGAACGCCTCCCAGGCGTTGCCGTCGGCCTTGAAGCGCCGGACGATATCCTGCATCGTGCACGAAACGAAGAAGTACTGCTGCTTGAGCCGGAGTTCCTTCCCTTCAAACACGTTGTCATTGGGATAAAGGACCTTGGTCAGGTTTTCCGCCAGCACCTTGTTCGCGACCGCGTCAACGTAAGAGCCGCGATTGAAGTCCTCCAGGTCAAACTCTTCGGCGGCCTTGGCCGACCAGAGCCGTAGCGTGTTGACGGTGTGACCGCCGTAGCCGACGATGGGCAGGTCGTACGGCATCCCCACCACCGACCGTGTATCCATCCAGTGCCACTCGGTGCCGTTCGGCCCCGGCCGGGTTTCGACGCGCCCCTCGAACTGAACGGGGAACGAATACTCCGGGTGTGCGATCTCCCAGGGATAGCCCATCTTCAGCCACTCGTCGGGGATCTCAACCTGATAACCATTCACGATGCGCTGGTTAAAGATGCCGAAGTCGTAGCGCAATCCGTAGCCGATGGCGGGGAGATTCAGCGTGGCCATCGAATCCACAAAGCACGCGGCCAGACGTCCCAGACCGCCGTTGCCAAGGCCTGCATCCACTTCCTGGTCGCGCAGTTCGTCCCAATTGAGGCCCACCTCCGCCAACGCCCGGCGGCACGCATCCTCCAACTGGAGGTTGATGACGTTGCTTCCCAGCAGCCGGCCAATCAGGAATTCCAGGGAGAGGTAGTAGATCCGTTTAACATTTTTCTTATGATGGGCCTGCTGGGTGGCAATCCAGCGCTCCACCATGCGGTCGCGCACGGCGAGCGCAATGGCGTGGTAGCGGTCGCGGTCCGTGGCCGTGTAGCGGTCCTTGGCGAGCGTGCGCAAAAGATGACGCTCAAAGTCCCCCAGCAGTTCCTGCGCGGCCTTCTCCACCTTGCCGTTCGCTCCCGGTTGCGCGGTCTTCGCATTGGTGTTCATCTCTCCCCCTCGCCGTACGGTTCTCGCCTGACACATCGTAAGATTATCGGCCTTTCCGGGGAGGCAGGTTAGTGAAGTTTTGGTGAAGTAACATTGAAAAGGGGTAACGGCGGTATTCGGTGGGGGGAGCTTTTGAAGCGTCGGATGTCTCCGCGCCTCGTCAATCGTTCCCGCCTCCGCGGGAACGACCACAAACGCCTGGGGTTCCCACGCGGGAACGGCCACACGCACGGCGTGTCTTCGCGGGAACAACTGGGGTTGAAAACGGGTGCTGGCGCCGGATGTCATAATGGCCGACATTCGGCTCTGCTTGGCATCTGTTGACGTTTATGCTATGTACGTTAATGTACTCTTCGTGGCCGCGACGCTCACCTTTAGCCCTCGGTGAAAACCCATACGGAGACGGCCTTTTCCAACGATGTTGATGAAAAGAACAATCGGTAAGTCCTACTATGTTGATGAAATAAAAGGAGATAGCCACTTCAACTCTATGATGCTGTTGAAAAGGCAGGGACTTAATGGAAATTCAAAGGCTACTGCCACCGGTGTCCGTTCGAGCGATTTTGGGCGTTCCGGAACCTTTCAGGCCTTCCTGTGCGAGCGGTCCGCCGCGGCATCTAGCGCGAGCCGTAACTGTATGGCTGTTGCTCCCAGCATCGCTGGTTGAGGGAACGGAACGTCGTGAGCGGGTCGGCTGGCTGGCGCAGACCCCACACCACGGGGTCTGCGCCAGCCCGTTCAAAGTCACGGGTGTAGAGAGCACGTGGCCGCGGCACTCGCCACTAGCGTCTATTTGCTATGCCCCTGATCCGTCGGTAAAGGCGGGCGAAGATCGTACGGGCACATGATCACGAACCCCTGCACCTCAACTCAGCTCACCCGCGCAGTGTAGGGGCGGACGGCGTCCGCCCTAGGCGAGCGCCGCTCGCCCCTACCTTCGAGGTGGAGTCCTGTCCGTCATCGACGGATTGGGGTATGCACGGTCTGGCCCATACCCGCCCTGCTTGATGGTAGACTGAGGCGATGCCTAACCGTTCTCGGGAGGAACCATGGACAATCGGAAGCCACAGACGATCAGCCGCCGGTCATTCTTAAATCGCAGCGCGGCCGCCGTGGGGGCTGCGGGCGTGGCGGCAACGGCGGTTTCCTACAGCCGCATTCTGGGCGCTAACGATCGCATTTCCCTGGGCCACATCGGTATCGGCAACCGTGGGAGCGAGCTGGCGTGGATTGCCGGGAAGCTCAAGGACAAGTACAACGTGGAATTGACGGCGGCCTGCGACCTTTGGAAAGTCAATCGCGACAAGGCCGTGGCGCGCGCCACGAAGACTTACGGGCGCGCTCCACGCAGTTTTCAGCATCCCGAGGAATTGCTGGCGCTCAAGGACCTGGACGCCGTGTTGATTTCCACGCCCGAACACACGCATTCGCCGCTGCTGAGGCTCGCCGCTGAGGCTGGCAAGGACGCCTACGTCGAAAAGCCCATGGGGAACGTTCTGGAGGAAGTGAAAGCCGCTCGCGATGCCGTCCTCTCGCGGAAGCTGATCGTGCAGGTGGGCACGCAGCATCGCAGCGAGCTCTATCCGCGCGCCGCGCATGACCTTGTCCAAAAGGGCACGCTGGGTGACGTGAGCAAAATTGAGATCGAGTGGAACTACCACGGCCCGCGCTGGCGCGGACGGCCGGAAGTGAAGCAGCTTCGCGAAGAGGATACCGACTGGAAAGCCTGGCTCATGACCAAGCCCGCGCGGCCCTTCGATCCCCAGCTCTATTTTGAGTTCCGCTTGTACAAGGACTTTTCCAGCGGCATCCCCGACCAGTGGATGAGCCACGGCATGGATCTGGTGCACTGGTTCATGGAGGACCCCTTCCCGAAATCGGTGCTGGCTCACGGCGGGATCTTCGCGTGGAAGGACGGCCGCGAGAATCCTGACACCTTCGTGGCGCTGTGTGAATATCCCAAGGGTTTCCTGGTGAGCTTTGCCACCAGTTTCGGCAACGACGCGCCGAGCTTTACGCGCTACATGGGCAAGAAGGCCACGCTGTTTAACATCGGCGGCGAAGGCAGCCCGCGCTACCAACTGGTGGAGGAAAAGGGGAACCACGAGGACAACCCGGACATCGACAAGCAGCGCAAAGCGGAGTACATCCAGTTGCCGGGCGACAATGGGTTGCAGCCGATGGCGATGGGCGACGACGACCTGCACCACATGACGAACTGGTTTGAGTGCCTGCGCAGCCGCGAACAGCCTCATGCCACGGTGCTGAACGGCTTCAGCCACTCGGTGGCCGGCATCATGGCCGCGCAGTCGTATTGGCTGGGGAAGAAGCTTTACTGGGACGCGAAGAACGAACAGATTCTCGATCATCCCGTGGAGCTGTAGGGGCGCACCTGCGTGTGCGCCCTGTCCTGTCAAGCGGGACCCTTGGGCAGACACATGGGTCTGCCCCTACGGGAAGGCACCGGGGCGTAGAGACGCACCCACGTGTGCGCCCTGTCCCGTCAAGCGGGACCCTTGGGCAGACACATGGGTCTGCCCCTACGGGGAAGGCGCCGGGGCGTAGGGGCGAAGGGGCTGGGAGCCACGGCCGGACCCTGCGAGTCACGTTACAGGGGTTTGCTACAAAGGGCAGCGTACTACCGGGCATCCTAACAATAGTTACGTAGTAAGCACGCGGTTGACCTCCACTGCGAGCTGACCTGTGAACACTTACGAACTCACCCTTCTGGTCTGGCTGGGATCGCTGCTCGCGGGTTTTCTGGGAGCGCTGACGGGACTCGGCGGCGGCATTGTCATCACGCCGCTGCTGACCTTGGTTTTCGGCGTCGACATCCGTTACGCCATTGGCGCGGCCTTGGTGTCGGTGATTGCCACGTCTTCGGGCGCCGCGGCTGCTTACGTCAAGGAAGGCTTCACCAACATCCGCATTGGGATGTTCCTCGAGATTGCCACCACGGTGGGTGCGGTGGCGGGCGCCGCTCTCGCCACGCGCTTACCCGCTTCTTCCCTGGCGATCATCTTCGGGATCGTTCTTCTCTACTCGGCCTACGCTTCCAGCCGTTCTCCTGCCCAGCACGGCCCTGCCGATCGGGCGGACCGCATGGCGAGCTTGCTGAAGCTTGGTTCCACGTATCCCACGGCCCAGGGAACTCAGCCCTACGACGTGCACGGCGTTCCGGCAGGATTCAGTTTGATGTTCGTGGCGGGCGTTCTCTCGGGCCTGCTGGGAATCGGTTCGGGAGCCGTTAAGGTGATCGCCATGGACCAGGCGATGCACATTCCGTTCAAGGTTTCGACGACCACCAGCAACTTCATGATCGGCGTCACGGCGGCCGCGAGCGCGGGAGTCTACTTACAGCGCGGCTACATCGATCCCGGCCTTGCCATGCCGGTCATGCTGGGTGTTTTGATGGGTTCGCTGCTCGGCGCGCGTATTCTGCCGCACGTCCGTACGCCGCGTTTGCGCTTGGTGTTTGCCGTGGTGGTGGCAGTGCTGGCCGTCGAGATGATCTATCACGGCGTGACGGGGAGGTTCTAGGCGATGGAGCGGACCGCGTGGACCGACAGGCGCATCGAGCTGATCGTGGGGAACTTGTTGCGCGCGGGCGTCCTGGTGGCGGCCGCCGTGGTCGTCTTCGGTGGCGTCATCTTCTTGGCGCGCCATGGCCGCGAGGCGCCGCACTATCACGTCTTTCTGGGAGAACCGGAAGCGCTGCGCACGGCGCCGGGAATCCTGCGCGAAGCCGCGTCGCTGCGGGGCCGGGAGATCATCCAGCTTGGCCTGTTGCTTTTGATTGCTACGCCGATCCTTCGCGTGGCTTTCTCAATGGTGGGCTTCGCTCTCGAACGCGACCGGCTCTACGTTGGCATCACGCTGATTGTACTGGCGGTGCTGCTGTTCGGCTTGGCCGGCGGGCACGTATGAAAGCGTGGCTCATTCTTCCAGAAGCTGGTTCAAATCCGCGTAGGAGGGGTGCTCGGCCTCAATGGCTGAGAAGGTGCCGCGCTTGTTCACCTCGCGCAGGAACTTGCGGAAGAGTCCCATCGCCGCGCGGAAGGGCCAGGAGCCGAAACTGACTCGGGCCACGCCCAGCCGGTGCAGGTCTTCAAGCGGCGGCGTCCCCGGCCCGGCCAGGATGTTGAGGGGGCCCTCGACGCTCTTTACCAACTGGCGGATGGTTTCGCGGTCGCGCACGCCGGGAACGAACAGGCAATCCGCTCCCGCTTGGCGATAGGCATTCGCGCGCTTCACCGCATGTTCGAAACGTGTCACGGGTTCATCGACTTCGGCCAGATAGACGTCCGTGCGTGCGTTGATCACGACGGGGACCCCGGCCGCGTCGGCAGCCGCGCGGAGGCGCTTGATCCTCTCGACCTGGCGCTCGACGGGGAACAGCGGGTTCGGCGCGTCCCGGGTTCCGTCTTCGAAGTTCAAGCCGACGGCTCCGGCAGCAATCATGGCGGGTACCAGTTCGGCGACGGCTTCATCGGAATTGCCGTAACCGGCTTCGAGGTCGGCACTGACGGGAAGTTCAACATGATTCGCGATGCGTTCCACGACGCGCAGCATTTCCGCCCGGCTGATCTGCTGGCCGTCCGGGTAGCCCAGCGAATTCGCGATGGCGGCGCTCGAAGTCGCTACGGCGCGGAACCCTGCTTCTTCAACGAGTCGCGCCGTGGCGACATCCCAGACATTGGCGAGCACCAGGAGTTTGGAGCCTTGGTGAAGTCCTCGAAATCGTTCGGCTTTCTCTTTCTGCGTCTGAATCTCCATAAAAGTATTTGCGGCCTCTGGAAATATGATGCCCCGCGCGGCCTGGGCGGTGCAATGGATTACTCCGCATCCTTGGCGCAACGGAAGCCCACCGTGGCGGCGCGGTCGAGGCTCGGATCCATCAAGAGGTACTTACCGTGCTCGGTCAGCTTGTAGGCCTCCGGAAAATACCACATGGACCCCTGGGGCTGATAATAGTCGCCGCCCCGCAGAATGGCCGCACGCGTGTGCTCGTCGGTGAATTCCTCCGTCCATTGCCAGACGTTCCCAACCATGTCCATCACGCCGAAGGGGCTTGCCCCTTGCGGGTAAGCGCTGACGTCGGTGGGCTCGCGCATTTCGCGGCGTTTCTCCGGTGCCGGAACCGCAGCGGCGTTCCACTCATTGCCCCAGGGATAGAGGCGCCCGTCGTGCCCCTGCGCCGCGTACTGCCATTCCCATTCGTGCGGAAGGCGTTTGCCCGCCCAGGCCGCGTAGGCGCGAGCGTCCGCGAGCGAAACCCACGTTACCGGCTTGTTGGCCCAGCCTTCGGGATACGTGCCGTTCCTCCAGTCACGCAGGAATCCGTGTGCGTCGTTCGGCTGGTATTTCGCGGCGTCCATGAACTTCTTGAATTCCGCGTTGGTCACCGGGAACTTGTCGAGGTAAAACGGCTTGATGTCCAGGGTCTGCAAGTGATGACGGCGCGGCGAGTCCTCCCAGGGGTATTGCACGTCAACGCCGATGTCGTTTTCGCCTTCGATTTCGACGCCCGACACGCGGAACTCAAACTTCGCACCGGGAATGCGCACCATTCCCGCAGCCGCCGTGGCTGCAGGCTTCGTCGGCGCAATCTCGACGATCTGTTGCGGCAGGAACTTCCATTCGTGCGAAAAGCTGGCGAGCGGAGTCTTCGTCAGCTCGTGCATGGTGGCAAGCAGTTTCGTAATCTTGGGATCGCTGCCGATTTCCACGCCCAGCGGCGGCACCTGGGGAGCGCCAGAGAAGCAGAGGGCAGCTCCGTAGCCATGGGCCTCGATGTCGAAACGCAGTATGGCGGTGCGGGTTTGCGAGTCCGTGGAGTCGGGTGTTAACTCCACGCCGTGCCAAAGATCGTAACAACGGCTCCCCGCCGAATAGGGGACCTGAATCTGGCGGCCGCTCACGTCGTATTCGTTGCGATTGACCAGGGTCCAGAGCGTGCGGTCACTGGCGGGGAATTCGCTGGCGAACACACCATATTGGAGCGTGGGCACATGCGGCGTCCAATCTGCGCTCACGAGCAGCGGAGCCACGGCGCGTTCGATGGTTGCGGTGCGCCGCAATGCTTCCGCGTCACGCGGCGTGATTCCGTTCCAGATGCCCCAGACGTTTTCCCAGCTTTCGTAGCCGGCGCCGTTGAAGAAAGCGTGCTGCAGGTCGTCCGTCTTGTCGCGTCCCCAGCGGCGGCAGATGTTCACCATGAAACGAGGTTCGAGCCACTTGAACCGGCTGACGGCGGGAATGAAGGAATAATCCCAGTATCCCCAGCTTAGGTTGTTCGACAAGATACCGAGGTCGTCCGTCAGGTTCTCGGGTTCGAAGGCCAGCGGATGGCCGGTTTCATCCGAGGCTGTGCGAAAGGCGCGCGGCACCACGTCGAGCGTGTCGCCGTTGACGCCGTCGGCGCCGATCTCGGCCAGCAAGCGCGCCGTGGCCGTCCAGTTCGGCACGCCTTCGTCGCGTGTGCCCTGGTCCCACACCATCACCGGGAACAGCACGCGCACGCCGCGCCGGTGGAAGTCCGCGACCATCTGCCGCAAACCCTCGATGCCTCCGGGCATATCGCGGGCCATGTCATATTGATTGCGGTTGTCGATGCCGATGTTGGGGTACGACTGCCAGACGAGGACGCTGTCGATTCCGCCGTAGCGTTTTTCCAGATCGTCCAGGTAGCGATCCACGGTGTAGCGGCCGGCGAGGGGATCATAGAAGTAGCGGTCGTGAATCATCATCTGCGGCTGGATGAAAGTCGATTGCGTCCACTCGAGTTCCGGGCGATCGTATTCGGCGCCGTTGTAACCGATGCGGATTCGCCGCTCCATGCGCCAGTGTTTGATGTCGGCAAGCCACTTTTTGAAATCTGCAGAACTGGCAGGTCCGGGAATCTCGGAGGGTTTGGGTGCGAAATCGGCGTCCTGTGCAAAACAGACGCCAGAAGCAAGGAACAGAAAGGAAAAGACAACGAAGCAAAGCCGTTTGATCATAGGAGGCTCCAGGGACCGGGTTTGTGGCGACGGATTCGGCGCAGCCGCAGCCTCATCAGGATGCGGGCAAGGAACTTAACAGCTTGTGACACCCGTTGTGTCCCGACGAGGTTAATCAATGACGGCGATTATCTTACCGGCGTCGCCGCACGAAACCAAACAGATTTCCATGTTTCAGAGTTACCAATTTGCCGGTTTGTACGTCTACATATATGAAGGCGATATTTGCGACGGGTCTTGGGTCATGCTGGAAGGGCGCGAGGAGCATTGCTGATCGGACCGCTCCGGCTCGGCAATGATTAGGAGTTAAAAAAGATTTGTGAAACTCCTCCGCCCTTCCCAGCGTATTAATCCTCAGAAGTACGGGTTCGGGGCATGGGGAGGAAGCCATGATACTCAAGTTGAACGGCCCACTACACGTTGACAATCTCCGCCATTATCCTTCTGAGACGGTTGCGACCCTCTGCAATTTGCTGACGTCCGGGGCGGCGGCCAGTCCCGACCCGCACCGTCAGAATTTCTATGACGTCGAAGCGGACGGCAAGGTCTTTTATATCCATCTCAGCCCGACCGGAACGGTGCTTCTGCTCGCCTGCTGGCGGAGAGAACCTGTGTCCCCCACTGTTGCACGCTCAGCGCCGCTTTCTGAAGCCGTGGCTTGCTGCTGATCGTTCCGCTTTTTCCCGTGATCTCCCCGCGCTCAACGGTGAGTCTTTTCTTCCAGGTGCGACTATAATGGCGCCGGTGAAGCCATGCCTTCTTCTGCGGACACCGGCCCCTGGGTTGCACTCCAGAAAGAGATCGAATCCTTCGTACAAGGGCTTTCCCACCCGATCCTCGTTGAGAACGACGCTCAGTTGTTCGATCTGACCGCAGCCAACTGGCGGCTGAGCGTTGAATTCGGCAAGTTGATCCTGAACGTTTGGAATTCCGGGAGATCCATCGCGCGCCGCGTGGAAGACGTGGCCCATTGTGACCATGACCGTCTAGGGGTTTATGTGCGCAAGCCCGGCGGACGCGAGGCTTCCATCGTGGAGTTCCGTGAATCTGGCTCAGGTGAGGCACGAGCCCGCACCGCGGGCCGTGCGGCCTATCGCCGGCAACTGTTGGCCAGGCTCCAGCACGAATACCCGGGCTGGAAGTTCCAGCGCGTTAGCAACCGCTCGGACCGGGAGCACTCCTTTTCGGCCTGGTACACGCGGGGCATCGCGACGCAGGGGCGCACCGGCTGGGCGTTTCTGGGGCTCAGCGAAGAAGAGGCCGTGGCCGCCGCCGACGATGTGTTGGCTTTCGCCCTGATTTGGCTGGACTGGCTCCGCAGCCGTACGGACCGCGTCGTGATGACGCAACTGAAGCTGTTTCTGCCGCCGGGCGCGGTTGCGACGATTGCGCATCGCGCCGCGTATCTCAACCCGCGAGCTCTGAAGGTGGAGATCTTTGCGTGGCGCGCGGGTGAAGCTTCTCCATCGCCGGTAGACTTGCGGGACTACGGAAATGTTGAAACTCGTCTCGCGCCCCGCCGGCAGGCCGACTTGCTGATTGCCCGCCACCAAGCCCGGTTGCGCGAGTTGCTGGGGGATTCGGGCGACGTCACGGTCATGCCCGACCCGGCGGGTAAGTCCCTATCGTTGCGCTTGGCCGGGCTGGAGGTTGCGCGTATCGAGGGACTGACGGCGCCACGCGTCTTCTTTGGTCTCGCCGAGAGTTCTCGCCGGTTGCAGGAATCCACCCACAACGATTTCCGCGACTTCCTGCGGGAGGTTCGCCGCGTGCGGCGTGCCGGAAGGCCTGAACCTGAACACGAGTATTACCGGCTGCAATCCGAGCGCTGGCTCGAGAGCTTGTTGCTGAAGGACATCAGCCGCCTGGATCCCGCTCTGTCACCGGAGTATGTGTACCCGCAGGTGCCGGCCTTCGCGGCGGCCGACCGCGGTGTAATTGATATCCTGGCCACCACACGCGGGGCACGGCTGGCGGTAGTCGAACTGAAGGTGCAGGAGGAAATCAACCTTCCCTTGCAGGGGCTTGACTACTGGCTGCGGGTCAAGTGGCTTCTGAACCAGGGAAAGTTTCGAGAGTCCGGTTACTTCCCGGGCCGCGAGCTTTCCGGGCAAGCGCCATTGCTTTACCTGGTTTCTCCGGCATTTCGTTTCCATTCCACCACCGAACGGCTGCTGCGCTATTTCGATCCTGGGATCCAGGTTGTTCTGGTCGGCATCAATGACAGTTGGCGAGAGGGTGTGAAGGTCCTCTTCCGCCGCGAGGTGGGTAGGTAGGGTGTGCGGCCGCGCGCTCTTACAGCGAGACCGGGCGGATGGGGTCGCAACTTTCCCCTGTCGCAACTTTCCCCTTGGCGTAGGCGCAAGAATCTGATATACGGATTCGCGATTCGCGTCGGCAGTTGACTCCCGAGGACGTACCCATGCGGATAAGATTTTGGGGTGTGAGAGGTTCCACGCCTACGCCGCAACCGGAGAATCTGCGGTACGGCGGCAATACTCCCTGTGTGGAGGTGCGCTCCGACGCAGGGGCCCTGCTGATTGTCGATTGCGGCACGGGGCTGCGAATGCTGGGCAAGACGCTGATGAGTGAATTCGGCGGCCGGCCGATTCGCGCGCACATCCTGATTAGCCATTTCCATTGGGATCATATCCAGGGCCTGCCTTTCTTCACGCCGCTCTACCATCCGGCCAACTGGTTTCACCTGCACTCCTTCCACCCGCATGAGGGCTCATTGGAGCTGGCCTTGGGGGGCCAGATGACGAATCCTTATTTCCCCGTGAACATGACCGCCATGCGGGCCCAGCGTCAATACTCCGAGCTCGGACGCGAGATGTCCGAATTTGATGACTTTCGTGTTCGGGCGGGGAAGATCAACCACCCGCAGGGCTGCCTCGCTTTCCGCATTGAGAACAACGGGAAGACTGTCGTCTATGCCACCGATAACGAGCCGGGCGATTCCGAAAGCGACAAGACGGTTCGGGAACTGTGCCGGGGGGCGGACGTCCTCATCTATGACGCGCAATACGCGCACGCGGCGCTCGACCGTGAAAAGAGGGGTTGGGGCCACAGCAGTTGGGAAGACGGCGTGCGCGTGGCCAAGGCCAGCGGAGTCAAGCGGCTGATTCTGTTTCACCATGACCCGGACAACGACGATCGAGCTATCGATCGGTTGCAGGAGGATTGCCGGGTCCAGTTCCCTCACTCCAGCGCCGCATACGAAGTTATGGACATCAAGGTTTAGAACTGCCGGTCTGAATCCAGCAGCAAAGTGACAGGTCCCGCATTGGTAAGTTCCACATCCATCCTGGCACGGAATTGCCCGGTCTCGGTCGAGACACCGCGGCTGCGCAACGACTCCACAAAATGCTCATAGAGTGCGAGGGCTGTTTCTGGAGAAGCGGCTTGATCGTAACTTGGACGACGGCCCTTCCGGCAATCGCCGTAGAGGGTGAACTGCGACACGCACAGGACTTCCCCTTGGGTGTCGAGCAGCGAGCGATTCATTCTTCCCTGATCGTCATCAAAGATGCGGAGGTTCGCGACCCTTTTCCGCCAGCGCCTCAGCGCTCGCGGGACTGTCGCCCTTCCCCACACCTAGGAGCACAACCAGCCCGGCACCGATTCGTCCTACGGATTGCCCGCCCACTCGAACTTCTGCATTTTTGACCCGCTGTACGACCGCGCGCATGGCTGGCAATTGCCTCCTCGAAAAGTACGGACCGCCCCCTCGATGTCGGACCTTCAGTATCGCGCGGGTTGGCAGGAGACGCCAGGTTTGACCTTGTTCTACCAATACATCCGCTCCAGGTGCGGCGTGTGTTATCCTACCCCTACGCGGCTAGGCCGATAAATGGCTCGCGCCAGCCCGCCTCGGTGCCCGATTTTGCACGACAGCACGACGAGGCTCCACACGAGGTCGCAGATGGCCAAGATAGGGGGGCCCAAAACAACCCGTCGCAGCACGCGCATCCACATTGGGTGCCCTGTCGCTATTTCGGGAAAGCTGTTGAATAATATCCCGTTCAAGGAAGAGGCGCGCGTGGTCACCGTCAGCAGGTACGGGGCAAAGCTGCTGACTCGTCTGCCTCTCAAGATAGGAATGAACGTGAAGATCCAGCCTCTGTTGGGGAAAACCGCAGGGGTTTTCAAGGTGGTCTGGGTCGGACGTGAAGGCACTCCGCGAGCCGGCGAAGTGGGTGTTGAGTATGTCGGCAAGGTTCTCGATCTGTTGGGAGTGATTTTCCCGTCCTGAGAGGCACGTCCTGCCTCCCCAAGACTCCCGCGGATTTTCCCGGTCGGGGCTGGAAAACCGCCCTGGGACTTCAATTCCAACGGCGATACAATAGGTGGAGCGATCCGAGGGGTATAAGGAATGAGTGCGCAAATTCTTGCCATACTCGCCGGTCCCTTACTGATTCTGCAGCTTTCCTCCGCAACTTGGATTTGCCGCGAACGTCCTTCCGCCGCCTCCCAGGACATGAATTTCACCCTGGAAGGCAAGATTACCTCGCTCACTGCGGACAAGCTCACGGTGGCAAGCGAGGAGAATATGCTCTTCCACGTCCGCTATGACGACAAAACAGAAATCAAGAAGCCGGACGGCAGCCCCGGTACCGCGAAGGATTTGCGCGTCGGACTTCGGGTGGGGGTCGCCGGAGACCTGGCCGAGAGTGGTGAAATCACCGCAAAGAGGATTGATATCCGCGCCGGGAATTCTGAGAAAAAGACGGAAGCGGTACTGGCCAGGCTGTCGGACAGCCAGGCTGAAGACGTTGTGAAGAAAATCTAGCGTCCTATCATCCTGGGTGCCCCATGGGTCTCGGACTCACCGAGGCGAATGAAGGTCCGCCGTTTACATTGTAAGGGCGCACGGCCGTGCCCCTTACAGTTGATGTGTCGTGGCGAGAAATCCTCCGTCAGTCGATGCCCAGTTGCTTTCCTATCCCCGCTCCCAGCGCGCGCTGATACACATCGGCCGCGACGGCCACATCCCACAAGGCAATCCCGTGTGACTTGAAAAGGGTAATCTGTTCCTGCGTGGATCGTCCGGGGTGCTTGCCGGTGACCACGGAGTGGAGTTCGACGACCTCTTCCCATCTCTGCCCAAGATGCGCGAAGCCTTGGATGAGATCGCCGGATTCCTTCCGGCTTTGCTCAATCGAATCGACCGTGATCAGGCCGACTCGCGACAGCGCAGCGTCATCCAGTTCCCGCCGGTCGGCCATGTTGGCGCCGATAGCGTTGACGTGCGCTCCCGGCTGCAGCCACCCGCCGCACAGCACCGGCAATTTTGCCGGGGTCGCTGTAATCACGATTTCACCAAATCGCGCGGCTTCCTCGGCGCTGGCGGCTGGCTCAACGGCGACGTCCAGGCGCTCCTGCATCTCGCGGCAGAAGCCGAGCAGGCGGATACGGTCGCGGCTGAACGCCTTCACCTGCTGAAGCCTTCTGACCTTGGCCACGGCTTCCAGTTGTGTCCGGCCCTGCCGCCCGGTTCCGATCAGTCCCACCCGGGAAGCTTCGGGGCGAGCCAGAAACTTGGTGGCGATGCCGCTCGCCGCACCCGTGCGCATCCGTCCCAGGTGGTCCGCCTGGATAAGGGCCAGCATCCTTCCGGTCTCCGTGTCGAACAGGAGAAGCAGAAAGCGGGCACCCTCGCGGCCGACCGTGTAGATCTTTATGCCCATCCGGCGGGGTTCTGCCAGAGCCCCGGCCATGTAGTTCAGGGACACGCGGGACAGCAGAATGCGCTCGCGCGGCCGGTTGGCGACCGTCTTCACCGCTTGCGCCACAAAACTGGCCTCGACACACTGGAGCGCGCGATCCATGGAGAGAAGGTCGAGGACTTCCGCCTCCGTGAGAAAAAGCGCCATATTTACCCCGAGACTAAGCCCTGCTGAGGATTACAGCATATCGTGACAACGGTTCTTTCGCCGTTCTTGTAGCCGCACTCGATTTGCGCCCCGCACGCTCTCGTGGCGCCGAGCACCCCCTCACCCCCACGACAAGCAGAGCGTGGGGCCCCCTACCTCCTCCGTCGGCCACCCTCTCCCCCAAGAGGGGCGAGGGGAAACTCCTCTTGCGCTTTCAGCGTCGCCCTGACTTGGCCAGCCCGATTCGCAGACTGCCGCTACAGCTTCTGTTCTTCGCTGGCGGAAAACGCCTGGTCGAGTTCGTCCAGAAGAACTTGCCGCTGGCGCCGGGCTTTCCGTCCCATGGCGGGGCGCCGGATGGACAAGAACAGCGGGCGCGCGCGGTGCCGGATCAGCCACCAGAATCTCGCGAGGTACACACCACTCACCGGCAAGGCTGGCGCGTAGTACCCGGCGACGGCTCTTCCCCACCACCGCGCCACCAGCAAGGTCTCGACCGTATAACAGGCCAGCACCACCACGGCGCGAATCGTCCATTCGGTCGAGCGCGCTCTCGCGAGGTTCTTTCGAAATGAGCCGGCCGCGAACAGCAGCGCTCCAATCGCCAGGTGGTTCAAGAACCCGAAAAGCGCGATGGGTAGGCCCAGGATGAATTCTCCCCACACGATCGTGCGGCGCAGACGCGAACTAGCCCAAGGGCCCGCCGCTTCAACTTCTCCCTGCCGCAAGGCGAACTGCTGGAGATGATTCCGATAACGATCCAACGACTCCCGGAGGGCAACCAGCCTGGCCGGCTGCCGGTTGTTGGCCTCGTTAACCCATTCCACAACGTGCCGGCTCAGGACGAAATCCTCGGCATCCTGCTTCCAGTTTGTTCTCGAGGCCCACTCTTCCCGCAGGCTCGTCCGCAGGATTTCCTCAATGTCCTTGAGGAAGTATTCCACGTCATCCGGGCGTAGTTGGAAGGCGTTCCGGCGCAGCTTCTCTTCCAGATTGGCAGCCAGCGCCGGCGAATCGCTCTCCGTGCGGCCTGACGCGCTCGGGCGTGCATTACGAGGCAAGGCAGCGTCCGCGTAGATCAGTATCACGCGTGAGGCGGGCGACATGTAAAGGTGCACCGGGTGCACCGTCACGCGCTTTCCCGGAAGCTCGGTCTCGACTGCCTCGATCAACGCGGTTGCCGCCGCCGCGAGCGCCTTGAGGGTGTCTTCGGATGAAAGACTTCCATCGGGGAAAACCGTCAACATTCCTCTCCGGGATAGGACCTCAGCAGCCTCCTCGGGCACGGATTCAGACGAGAGCTTCCCAGCAATCATGCCGACGCCGCGAGCGAGCAACCTGGCAATGAACCCTCCGCGGTCATCCGGCAACAGAAAATGGATAGGGCGCGGGAAAGCCGTAGCCAGTGCCAAGGCTTCCGTCAAGCTTAACGGCTGGCCCACGACGAACAGGATGGGGCCTTCCTCGTCCCAATAAGCAGCCGGCAGCAGGCGGATCTTGCCATGCCTGAGCCTCAGCCACCACTGCACGAGCCACCGGCAAACACGCGACTCTTTAGGGGTTTCCATTTCGTCAGTCACAGATCCACTCACCGGCGCCGCCGCCTCAAAGACGCGGGATGGCGAGGCTCAGGCGGAGGCGGCATCGCATCGCTCTCCCAACCCGGGACGGTCCCCACCACGCGCGTCAGCGTGTCAAACAGCCCGTAGACTTTCTGAAATTCCTGGCCGTCGTCATCCTTCAAGCGCAAGCGGAAATAGGGAGTGCCTCCCTGGGGAGTCACTCGAATGGGAAAATAGCCATTCAAGCTGCTTTCGACATAGGCGGTCACATATTCTTGATGCTTGGGCCACCAGGTGAACACCCGGATGTGCGTGAAGTCCACATCCTGCGAGCCCATCCGGTCGGCCACGAGATACTCAGGGACTTGCTTGCCATCGTCGTTAACGGTTTTGATCACCGTCCAGGCGACCATGTTGGTTCCCTGCGCATAGCGGGCGAGCGCTTCGGGTACGTCGAGCGCCACAAATTTCCCGAGGATCCATCCAGCGTGCGATTCGGCACGGATCAAATACCACGCGTCGCGAATCTTGGCGGGCTCGTCGTTGGTCGTGGGCCGTTCCACCAGCCGCCGAGCGAAGACCTGGAGCTTGTCGTTGGCCGGCAACTGTGTGAGTTGAGCGGCATCCCGCGCGGGTTCGAGGCGCAGATTCACCACGCCATTCGTGTGACCCTCCGCTTGGGGAGAAAGATCTGCAAGGCTATCGAGTAGGCGCTCGCCAGCTTGGTAAGTGGCGGAATCGAGCAGGTTCTTCAACTCGATCCAGCCCCTCACTCTCTGGGCGGTTCGGATTTCGGCCCAGTTGCGCGTCCGCTGGATGACCTCCAGACGCTCGCCCCGGCGCACCGTGCCCACCACGATGCGGACCTCGGCGGGCGTATCGACAAGTTCCACGCTCTCGGGCAACACGTAAGCCGGCTCGCCCAGCGACTTGTGCGCAGGCTTGTAGAAGAGCAGGTAATAGGCTGCGCCGCCCGCGATCAGCAAGAATGCGAGAAAGATCTTGAATCGAATGGGATCACTCCGCCGGCGCAACCTTGCCGGCTGTCAGGGTGCGCTCATCCCGCGGGCTGAATTCGCCGCCGCAGGTGCGGTTGCCGCCCCCTGCACGCCCGCGCTCACCCCAGGGGTGACGCAAGACTTTGCCTATTCTACACTATACGGTTGGGCGCGGGCCGAGTGCACATTGGGCTGGCGCCGGAGGTGATTCACGAAGATTGAGCGGACTTTTGTTTCCGGCCCGGCGGGGCCGCTTGAAACCCTGCTCGAATGGGATCCACAAAGTGTTAGCCGTGCGGTGGCGCTTATCTGCCATCCTCACCCTGTCTATGGCGGAACCCTGCACAACAAGGTTGTATTTCGCGCCGCCAAGGCTGCGCTGGCGGCAGGTTTTCCGGCGCTGCGTTTCAATTTCCGCGGGGCCGGGCAGAGCGCTGGAGTCTTCGATGCAGGCGTGGGCGAGCAGGAAGACGCTCGCGCTGCGCTCGATTTCCTTACGGCGCGGTTCCCGGGGTTGCCGGTTTGCCTGATCGGGTTCTCTTTCGGAGCCTGGGTCGGCTTGACGGTTGGCGCCACCGATCCGCGCGTTTCCGCCCTGGTCGGCCTGGGAGTGCCCGTGGACTCGTACGACTTCGATTTCCTCACCGAAGTCACGAAGCCGAAGTTGATCGTTCAGGGGACCCGCGACGAATTCGGGGCCAAGGGCCACATCGAGAGGTTCTATGATTCGCTGGCGGAGCCCAAACAACTTCACTGGGTCGAAGGTGTGGACCATTTCTTCACCGGGAAACTCGATGAGGTGCAGGAAGCGCTGAGCAATTCTCTCTCTGCGACTGTGAGGAACATCCTGACGCCAAGGCGTCAGCCCTGATTATTCATGCGTTTCTTGGGACGATGGAGGAAGGGAAAGCTTTCACACAGAGGCCACCGAGTTAGGGCACGGAGTGCACGGAGACATCTTCGAGATTTTCTCGGGGCATTTCTTGTGAGACCCTTTCCCATCCGCTCCGTCCGTGCCACGAGAGATTGTGGCGTTCGGTTCTGCAACTGTTGGCATGCTGGTGTTGTTCCGTGCCAGGTGAAGGAACTCGGCAGTTGGATTCTCGCTTTGCCACGAGGGACCGTCGTCGAAAGTGAGACGTAGGGGCGCACGGCCGTGCGCCCTTTCAGTGTGAATAACGGTGGAACTTCTCGGAGTCTGTGTGAAAACCTGCCTGCGTGGGTTGTCACAGGGACCCGTTCGGGGGCACGCCATGGCGGAAACAAAGGACAATGCGGGAGAAGCGCTCTACTGCCCGACCTGCGAACTCGAAGTGCCTGACCCTCTCGTCTGTGGGGACTGCGGCGCCGTGATCTGCCGCCGCTGCGGAACGCCGCTCGAGAAGATTGATGAGTTGGGAATCGGGTAGGCCCGGGATACGGAGTTCGGGACTAATGCTAACTGGGCGCCGAACATCGCGTTTTGATCTTGTCGAGGAATGATCTTGCCCGGATGCGCTCGGCGGGATTCCGCCTTTGTGTTGAGGTTTTACAGGCACAGAGTGCACGGAGAATCCGGGCAGGGCAATTTCCAATCGCTGTAATGCAGTGCGCGCGACGCACAAGCCCCGCTTCGTGTCGGACGTGGCTCGCGATAAGGGTATCACTTCGGACGGTGCCTTTGCCCCGAATCCCTAATTCCTAACCCCTGATCCCTTGCGCCGAATTCCGGTCCTAATACGCCGTCAGACTCCTGACCGCCTCGACCACGTCTGCAACCTGGGGAAGCACGACGTTTTCCTGCACGGGATGATAGGGAACGAAGAGGTCTTTGCTGGCCAGCCGCCGCACGGGCGCATCGAGGTACGCAAATAGCTCGTCGGCGATGCGCGCCGCAATCTCCGCGCCGTAGCCCCACGAGATGCAGTCTTCGTGCAGGACAAGCACGCGATTCGTCTTCTTCACCGACGCGGCAATCAGGTCCCAATCGTAAGGACTTAGGGAGCGCAGGTCCAGTATCTCGGCTTGAATGCCTTCCTGCTCAAGAGTCTTCGCGGCTTGCACGGCGCGGATGACCAGCGAGCCGTACGTCACGAGGGTGGCCGACGTCCCTTCGCGAACCAGCTTCGCTTTTCCGAAGGGAATCATGTAATCGGGCCCTGGATAAGGCGAACGGTTGTGCGTCTGGCGATAGAGGTGTTTGGGTTCAAGAAACAGCACTGGGTCGTCCGAGCGGATCGCCGTGCGTAACAGGCCGTTGGCATCGAGCGCCGTCGAGGGCATCACGACGCGCAGCCCGGGCAAGTGAGTGAAAATCGACTCTCCCGACTGGCTGTGATAGATGGCCCCGCCCGAGAGATATCCCCCGATGGGCGTCCGGATCACCACCGGGCAAGCGAAGGTGTTGTTCGACCGCCACCGCAACGAGGTCATCTCATCGCGGATTTGCATCATGGCGGGCCAGATATAGTCGAAGAACTGAATCTCCACCACCGGCTTCAGCCCTCGCGTCGCCATGCCCACCGCGCGCCCCACGATGCAGGCTTCCGCCAGCGTCGAGTTGTAACAGCGCGTGCTGCCGAACTGCCGCTGTAAGCCGTGCGTGACCTTGAAGACTCCGCCTTTGCCTTTCACCTTCGGCAATTCATTTTCGTGACTACAGTCGGCGACGTCCTCGCCGAACACTACGACGCGCGGATCGCGCGCCATCTCGTCCTTCAAGCAGGCGTTGATGAGGTCCACCATGGTCCGGGGCTCGCCGTGGAACTTTGGCGGGCGATCGAAATCTGCGGAAGTCGGATCGACACTGGGCGAATAGAGGTAGCGGAGGACCGTGTCCGCCGAGACGGGCTTTGCCGTCAGCGCCTTGTCCGCCGCCGCCCGGACGTCGTGTTCTATCGTCGTCTCGATTTCCTTACGCTCCTTTTCGCCGACCAGACCTTCCTGTTCGAGGAGTTTCGCCAAGCGCACGACCGGGTCGCGCAAGGCTTCAGCCTGCCGAACCTCTTCGGACTTGTATGCCCGCTCGTCGTCTGAAAGGGAATGCGAGTACGGCCGGACCACATGGGCGTGAATCAGCGCGGGACCCTCGCGGTGCCGCACGTGTTCCACCGCCTTCGCCGCCGCGTCGTAACTCTCCCGAAAGTCTGTCCCGTCACATTCGAGCGTTAGCAGGTTGGGAAAACTGCGAACCAGTCCCGAGATGCGCCCGCCCGCCGTCTGCACGTCCACCGGCACGGAAATCGCATAACCGTTGTCCTGAATGACGTACAGCACCGGCAGCTTGCGGCCGGACGCGTAATTCAGCGATTCCCAGAATTCGCCCTCACTTGAGGCGCCGTCACCGAGTGAGACGTAAGCCAGTTCGTCGGCGTGGAAGCCGGAGCAGAGTTCGGCGGCTTCCTTGATTGAGGAGAAATACCAACTGGTCTCGGCTGCTCCCACGGCATGTAGAATTCGCGTCCCCGTCGGGCTTGACCCCACCACCAGGTGCAGTTTCTTCGACCCCCAGTGTGAGGGCATCTGGCGGCCGCCGCACGCGGGATCTTCCTCCGATCCCACCGAGGCCAACAGCATGTCGGCGGGAGTCATGCCGATTTGGAGGCAGAAGGCCCGGTCGCGATAGTAGGGATAGAACCAGTCGTAGCCCGGACGAAGGTGCAGGGCCACCGCGACACCAATGCATTCGTGGCCCACCCCGTTGATCTGAAAGAAGGCACGGTTCTGGCGCTTAAGCTGAATCTCCTTGTCATCCACGCGGCGCGAGGTGTACATCGTACGGTACGCGCCAATCAGCAAATCCCGGGAAAGCTTCGTACCTTTCAAGGCGTGATTCATCGTAACGGGCATGGCCCCTCGCAGAAGACTAAATGGTGTTGGAGATTCACCTTCGCCAAGCAAACCCTTTGCACTTTCCGTATGGAATTATCACGTCGTGAAAGCTCAAAGTCAATCGTACGGAGGTGGCGGTAGTGTCCTGATCTGGCGTGTAGCGCCGGGCTTCACAGGCTGCGGAAAAACGTGTAGCGGCGGGTTTATCCCGCCACGCGAGGATTGCAGCGATTGCAGTTATGGCGACGTGAAGTCGCCGCTACCTCAGGGATCACGAGTTTTTCCGCAGCCTGTGAAGCCCGGCAAATGCCGCCCTAAAGGGCGGCGCCACGGTCAAATTTGGACACTACCCAGGTGGCGGGCGCGTGGCCGCTCGAAGAGGCGTCGCCAGCTACTCGCCACTTGTCACTAGCCACTGCATTTTTCAGGTGCATCCGGAAATGTTGTTGAAAACAAAGGGCCGGCCTGGACGGAGTCGCTGCGGCTTTGCACCGTCGCGAGTAACGTGAGCAACCGATCCGTCCCATGTGTGCCATCCGTCGGGGTGGGGCCTGCCCTACCCAACCTTGTTTTGGCGGACGGCAGGTCGCCCCCATGCATCGTTGACAGGCTAGGATTCCACCCCACCCCTTGGCGACGGTCCCGAGGCGTGCTAAAGTGGGCGAATAAAAGACGAATAAACGGCGATCCTTGCCGAACCAGGAGAACTCGGGATGAAACCACCGCCGGAGGCGCTGGCCAGCTTTCGGGCTCACGAACTTGCCCCGGTCGTAAGTGCGCTCAAGGAAATCGAAGAGAAGTTCCACGCCTCGCGTGCCCAGGGTGGGGTGACAGCGGTCCGCCACCTTCCGGCTCGCGAAGCACGTCTTGTGCCCTTGCCGACGTCGCTGCCGCCACGCCTGGCGGAGATTCTCAAGGCCCGGGGCTTCAGCTCGCTCTACACCCACCAGGCGGCGTCTTTTGATCTGGCCCGCGAGGGTAAGAACCTGGTGGTGGTCACGCCCACGGCTTCGGGCAAAACCCTCTGCTACAACCTGCCGATCTTGAGCGAACTGGTTCAGAATCCCGAGGCCCGCGCGCTCTATCTCTTCCCCACGAAGGCCCTCTCGCAGGACCAGCTTGTGGAGTTGAACCGCTGGACGGCCGAACTGGGCGACGAGGTGCGCACCTTCACCTACGACGGTGACACCCCGCAGGACGCGCGCAAGGCCATCCGGGCGCGCGGTAATCTGGTGATCAGCAATCCCGACATGCTGCACGCCGGCATTCTGCCTCACCACACGAAGTGGCAGCGCCTTTTTGAGAACCTCCGCTACGTGGTGATTGATGAGTTGCACTACTACCGCGGTGTGCTGGGCAGCCACCTGGCCAACGTGCTGCGCCGGTTGAAGCGCGTGGCGCGTTTTTATGGAAGCCACCCGCAGTTCATCTGTACGTCCGCGACTATTGCCAATCCCGAGGAGTTGGCCGCACGCATCCTGGAAGAAGACGTCACCCTCATTGACGATAACGGCGCGCCCGCGGCGGAGAAGTATTTCGTCCTCTACAATCCTCCCGTCGTTAACCCGCAGCTCGGCATCCGGCGATCCTACCTGAGCGAAACCCGGCGCCTGGCGCGGACTTTTCTTTCCCGCGGCCTGCAAACGATCGTCTTTGCCAACAGCCGGCTGGCCACGGAAATCCTGGTGACCTATCTCAAGGAGGATTTCTCCGGATCCCCCGTCGGGCCCGAGGCGGTGCGCGGCTACCGGGGGGGGTATCTGCCGCTAGCCCGGCGCGAAATCGAACGCGACCTGCGCAGCGGCCAGTTGCGCGGGGTGGTGGCGACGAACGCGCTCGAACTCGGGATTGATATCGGCAGCCTGGATGTGGCGCTGCTCGCCGCCTACCCGGGGACGATTGCTTCCACCTGGCAGCGGGCCGGCCGCGCCGGGCGCCGGCAAGGGACCTCGGCCGCCGTGCTGGTGGCCTCAAGCGCTCCGCTGGATCAATTCATGGTTCAGAATCCCGAGTATTTCTTCGGCCGCTCGCCCGAGCACGGCTACGTGAATCCCGACAATCTCTTTATCCTTCTGAACCACCTCAAGTGCGCGGCATTTGAACTTCCCCTGCGCGAAGACGAGAAATTCGGCTCGCTCGACTTGCGTCGGCTCTGCCAACACCTGGAAGAGACCGGCTTCCTGCATCACACCCAGGACGGCTGGCACTGGCTCTCCGAAAGCTATCCGGCGGATGCCATCAGCCTGCGGTCGGTGTCGTCTGACAATTTCGTGATCGTGGACAACACGAAAGAACCCCGGGTGATTGGCGAAACTGACTTCACCGCCGCCCTCACCACCTTGCACGAAAAGGCCATCTACATCCAGGACGGCGTGCAGTACCACGTCGAGCGCCTCGACTACGACGACCGCAAGGCCTACGTACACCAAGTGGATTCCGAGTACTTCACGGACGCGATCTCGTACACCAAGATCAAGATCCTCGAGACGTTTAACTCTGCTCCGGCCGGGCAGGCTCGTAAGAACCACGGCGAGGTGCAGGTCAATACGCAGGTGGTGGGGTTCAAGAAGATCAAGTTCTACACCATGGAGAACGTGGGCTCGGGCGAGCTCAGTCTGCCGGAACAGGAGATGCACACCACGGCGTTCTGGCTGACGCTGCCGCACGCCATGATGGAGGCGCTGCCTTACAATTTGACCGACCGGCTCGACGGCGTGAACGGCCTCGCGAATGCGCTGGGGGCTATTGCCACGCTGCTCGTGATGTGCGACGCTCGTGACCTAGGGACTTCCGTGGGAGAAAACGCCGAGTTGGAAATCACCAATGATCCTGCGGCTGCGGACGCCGACGCCGTAGCGGCGCACGGCCGTGCGCCCTCGCCGTCAGACGCTCGCGCTGAACATTTGGGCAAGCGCACGGTGGTGCGAAAGATCTTCGAGCCCAATATCTACCTCTACGATTCCTATCCCGGCGGAGTGGGCCTGAGCGAACCGCTGTTTCGCCTCGGCGATTCGCTGCTTGAGAAGACCTGTAAGCTGATTTCTAACTGCCCGTGTCCCTCCGGTTGCCCCTCTTGCGTCGGCCCCGCGGGAGAGATCGGCGAAAAGGGAAAGGAAGTGGCGCTGGAAATTTTGCGGCGGATGATCGCGACAGGTTAGATGCCAAACGAGCTTCTCTGGTCAGGGTGGAGGTTAGCGATGAGAATCTTCAACAGGCGCTTCGTACTTTTGACCGGTGTTGTCACAGTGATCGTTATAGGTGAGTTCTTTTTTCTTGAGGGTACGATTGGAATCAGTCTCCCAGGCGGCCGGGCCTCGGCCCCTTCGACGTTTTCCATTCGACTGAAGGGCAAGGGGGTTGACTACATCACGGACAACAAACGATTCGTGGTCGTGGACGATGACGACGTGTGGCTAGTTCTTCGCGAGTCTCTTCGGACAGACTACCGGATCGGGATGGAAGGATCCAACTCGACTGTGACAGTAGAGGCCTTCGACGGCGGTGACCTGAACCGGCTTAAATGGAAACTGCAGGAGGCCGGCGACCGAGGTGAGGTTTATGACACGTTCTATAAGGTGACCAAAGGGGGTTGCTGTGACTCACCGAACCGGTACACTTATTACTCGTTGCATGACGGACGAAGACTTTACTCGGCCACAGTTGAGGATTTATTTTGGGTTTTTGCGTCTACCGGACCCATCAATCCCGGCAACAACACAGTCGGGACGAGGGTCCGCTACGTTTCCTACGAAGAAAACCCGTGTATGGGCATTGGCGGGAAGCCCGCCGGTTTTGTGGGGGTGCTCAGATACGGGTCCAACAAGCGTATTATCCGCGAGTTTGAAATCCTCTCCCCGAGGGGACTGAGACCGCAGGGCCTGACCGTCCTAAACAACGGCAAACGTTATCTGCCCGGAACTCCACCTGAAATGTCCAGCGAGCAGAGTGGGGATGTAATTACCAACTACGAAGTTTCCTTACAGTTTGTGGATGGGACGGATTTGAGACTTCCAGTTGTGGAAGACGACATTGACCTGCGAGGGCTTACAATGCCCAGCCGGTATAAGGTTACAGCGCGATAGCGCGACTTTAGGTCGTCAGGTGGATAGGTGTTAGCTTCAGCGGATTCGGAGTACTTATTATGCACAACTTGTGATCAGTGCGGGGCCGTCAACTCTGAGATGTAAGCTATTCCAATGAACCTCGACGACAAACTCCGCCAACTCAAAAAGGCCGCCAAGCCTCGCGACCCCAGCCGCGAACTGGAAGAGACGCTGGCCTACCTGCGGCGCCTTGGGCAACCCGCGGGCCTGCGCCCGCTGCCCGCGCAGCGGGCAGCCAAGGACATCGAGGAGTATGTTGAGGGAGAAATCGTCAAGAGCGCGGCTGGCGAATATTTCCTGGCGCGCCAGACGCTTCCGTTTGGCAGGCCGTACGGCAAGCTGCGCATCGGCGACATTTCCACGGCCGACCTGACCCCGCTGAATCTGCTTTTTCCCGCGGGCGCCATGCCCGCGCCCGAGCGCCTGGTCTTTCTCGACACCGAGACCACGGGGCTCGCCGGCGGCACCGGCACCTGCGCTTTCCTGATCGGTATCGGGACGGTTGAAGGGAAGCAATTCCTAATACGGCAATACTTCTTAAGAGATTACCCCGAGGAAAAGGCTGTCCTCGAGGACCTGGCGAAGGTGCTTGCGTCCTCGGAAGGCCTCGTGACTTACAACGGGAAGACCTTCGACGTGCCGCTGCTGGAGACTCGCTATGCGCTGGCGCGGCTGAAATCGCCTTTCGATGGGATGCTGCATTTTGATGCCCTGCACCCGGCGCGGCGGCTCTGGCGGTTGCGCCTGGAAAGCTGCAAGCTGACGGACCTGGAGAATGCCGTGCTGGGAATCGCTCGCGAAGGTGACGTCCCGGGCTCCGAGATTCCCGGTATCTACTTCGACTACCTCCGTACGGGCGACGCGCGCGGACTGCAGCCGGTCTTCTACCACAACGCGCTGGACATCATTACGCTCGCCGCCGTCACGGTGGAACTGGCGCGCGCCATCGGTGACGGAGGCGCCGCCACGCTCGCCTTGCCCGTTGATCTCTTCAGCCTCAGCCGGATTTACGAAACCGCGGGCTCCAGAGACCAGTCTGTAGCCGCGTGCAAGCAGGCGCTCTCCGGCGGTTTGCCCGGCGAGATCGAGATCCAGGCCCTGCGGCAACTGGCCTTGCAGCACAAGCGTTTGCATCGGTACGAACTGGCCGTCGAGATTTGGCTCGAACTTGCGCGCCGGTCATCGCCGGTGGCTCTGGAGGCTTTGGAGGAACTGGCCATCTACTACGAGCACCGCCAGCGCGATCCCAAGAGCGCGATGGAGTTCACGCGAAGCGCCTTGGAAGCCTTGCACGGCCAGCCGGCGCTGGCTTCCCAAGCCGCCCGTTTCGCGCACCGTCTGGAGCGGCTGGAGAAGAAGGCCGCTCGCCTATCTCTGCCAACCGCCCTGCCTCTGGCTTGACACATGAGAGGTCGATGCCATGCGAATTCTGGTGATAGGCTCGAATGGGTTGATCGGCCGGGCGCTGATTCCGGTGCTGGACTCGGCAGGCCACACGACCGTCCGCCTTGTCAGGACACAGGGCTTGGCGACGCCGAGCGGAATCCCTTGGAATCCTTCGGCGGGAACAATCTCCGCGCGCGACCTTGAAGGCTTCGACGCCGCCGTGCACCTGGCGGGCGAAAGCATCGTTGGCCGCTGGACGGCCGCAAAGAAAGCACGCATTCTCGAAAGCCGCGCGCAAGGGACGCGCGTGCTGTGCGAAGCCCTGGCGGAATTGGCGCATCCTCCCCAAGTGCTTGTGTCAGCTTCGGCCATCGGTTATTACGGTGACCGCGGCGATGAAGTACTGACGGAGACGAGTTCGGCGGGCACGCTGTTTCTCTCCCAGGTTGCAACGGCTTGGGAAGTGGCGACGGAACCGGCCGCGCGCCGCGGTATTCGCGTCGTGAACCTGCGCCTTGGGTTTGTGCTCAGTGCGGCCGGAGGCGGCCTTGCCGCCATGTTGACGCCTTTCAAAATGGGCGCCGGAGGACGCAGCGGAAGCGGCCGGCAGTATATGAGCTGGATCGCCCTCGACGATGTTCTGGGCGCCATCCTGCACGTCCTTACTCGGGACGACTTGAGGGGGCCGGTCAACGCCGTGGCGCCCTTTGCGGTGACGAACCTGGAATTCACCCGCACGCTAGGCTCTGTATTGCGCCGTCCGGCGATCTGCGCGTTGCCCGCGTTTGCCGCGCGTTTGGCGTTCGGAGAGATGGCCGACAATCTGCTGCTGGCCAGCACGCGCGTCGCGCCTGCGCGGCTTCTCGCCAGCGGCTACGAGTTTCGCTTTCCCAAACTCGCTGAGGCGTTGCGGCATGTGCTGGGAGGGGAGCGATGCAGATTTCAGCCGAGCGCTGGTGTGAGACCGTAGAGGCGAAGGACTGTGCAAGGGCATCCAAATCAGGGCGACGCCGGGAATTATGGTGATGCTTCCCCTCGCCCCCTTGGGGGAGAGGGTGGATCGCCGCCGGCGTTTTCACCAGCCGGGGCGAGAAAGGGGGCCCCACGCTTTGCTTGTCGTGGGGGTGAGGGGGTCTTTCGGTACCACGAAAGTGTAAGCCTCGCAGTTTGAGTGCGGGGACAGGACAGTGGAGGGCGCACGGCCGTGCGCCCCTACAACATCGTTTCGCTTGGTATACTGGATGCGAGGTAAAGGATGAAGGTCACGGCGCTCTTCTTCGGCGTCACGCGCGACCTCGCGGGCTCCGCGCGGGAGGAAGTCGAGATCCGGGAAGGTGAAACGCTAGGTGATTTCTGGCGGCGCCTGGAGGGCCGCTTCCCGCGTCTCGATACCGTTGCTGATTCGCTGCTCGTCGCGGTGAATCAGGAGATAGCGCCTCGTTCCCTGATCTTGCACGACGGTGACGAGGTGGCCTTTATGCCCCCGGTGAGCGGCGGGGCTAGCGAGGACCTCTTCCGTATCACGCGCGAAGTGATTGCCGCGGCGGCTCTGGCTGAAGAGCTTCGCGCGGCGAAGGACGGAGCGGTGGTTACGTTCGAGGGTATCGTCCGCAACCACTCGCGTGGGCGCGCCACGCTTTACCTCGAATACGAAGCGTACGAGCCCATGGCCGTTCGCAGGATGGCAGAGATCGGCGACGAGGCGAAGCGGACGTTCGCGATTGACGGCATCGGCATTGTGCATCGTGTTGGTCGGCTGGAGATTGGTGAAACCAGCGTCGCCATTGCCGTGACGTCGGAGCATCGCGCCGACGCCTTTCGCGCTTGCCAGTATGCGATCGATCGGCTGAAGCAAGTGGTGCCCATCTGGAAGAAGGAGTTCTTCGCGGACGGCGCAGTGTGGGCCGAAGGCGAAGGCCAGACACGCATCCTGGCGGAATCCCGGGAATAACGAAGGAGACTATGTCGGACTATCTCACGACGGCGGTTGATATCGCGCGGGAGGCTGGCGCACTTGTCGCGGAACTATTCAGGCAGCCGGTGGAGGTCCACTACAAACGGCGCTCGGACCTCGTTACGACGGCGGACCGCCGTTCCGAAGCACTGATTGTGGAGCGCCTGAGCGCGAAGTTCCCGGACCACGGGATTGTGGCCGAGGAGGGTGGTGGCCACGCGGCTGCCTCCGAGTATTGCTGGTACGTTGATCCCCTGGACGGGACAACGAACTTCGCACACGGCTTCCCGGTGTTCTGCGTGACGTTGGGGCTGGCCCGCAAGGGCGACGTGGTGGCGGGTGTCGTGTACGATCCCATCCGTAACGAACTCTACACGGCCGAGCGCGGCGCGGGCGCCTATCTCAATGGCGAGCGCCTGCACGTTTCGAGCACCGACAAACTCAGCGAATGCCTTGTGGCCACCGGCTTCCCACCCTTCGCCACGAACCACGATTTGAATATCCAGTTCTATATCCGCTTCACGGAAACGACCCACGGCGTGCGGCGCGCGGGCTCTGCGGCGCTCGACCTGTGCTCGGTGGCGGCCGGCCGGTTCGAAGGCTTCTGGGAATTGAAACTCAATCCGTGGGACAAGGCCGCGGGATCGTTGCTGGTCACTGAAGCGGGCGGGCGCATGTCCGACATTCACGGGCGGCCCTTCAACGTACTGGGCGACGAGGTGTTTGCCTCGAATGGCTTGGTCCACGATCAGATGCTGGGGGTCTTCTCCCAAATCCTGGCACAGCAGGGCCCGTCAGTGCCCAGCACAGGCGCACGCTAGGCCGCTGCCCATACGACGCACCGCCGTGCGCCTCGACGTTGTACTTTGAGCGCAGCGCAACGAAGCACGACAAGTTTCAGGAGCCTTGTTTGGCCAGGCGTTTCCCCTCGCGGCGGCTGCTTCGGCGCGGGGGCTTGATTACGCTCTCTCTCGACGGGCGCGAGCCGCGCACCGCGCCGTACCTTTCCGGCCCTGCTCCGGAAATCACGCGCGCCGATATCTGGCTCCACCGGCTCAATCCTGCGTACGACGGTCTGAAGATCGTTCACCTCACCGACTTGCACCACAGCCTGTTCACGCCCCTGGAGGAGATACAGAATGCGGTTCACATGGCGAACCGCTTGCGGCCTGACCTCGTGGCTCTGACGGGCGATTATGTGACACTCTCGCGCGATTACATCTGGCCCCTGGCCGAGGCGCTCGGCAAGCTGCGAGCGCGCCTGGGAATTTTCGCCGTGCTGGGGAACCACGATTTTCAGGTTGACCCCGAGGAGGTCACGCGCTCGTTGCGTGCTCAGGGTATTCGCGTATTGCGTAATGCGCACTGGGCGCTGCGGACGCGCTCGGCGGTGCTGTGGGTGGTGGGCGTGGATGATCTCTGGTGGCAGGCGGACGATTTGGGGGTGGCTCTCCACGCGGTGCCCGCGCGCGAGACCAGAATTCTGCTTTGCCATAACCCGTTGGGCATCCGTGCGGCGTCGGAGCACAATATCGACCTGGTGCTTTCCGGGCACACGCACGGTGGCCAGGTGCGGTTGCCGGTGGTCGGATCGGTCTACGGCCGGTCAAGACTCGGCGAGCGGTTCGTCGAGGGGTGGAATCGGCTGAAGAGCACGCAGATTTACATCAGCCGGGGGATCGGCAAGGTTCTGGTTCCTCTGCGCGTCGGTTGCCCCCCGGAGATTGCTTGCCTGCGTTTGCGGCGGGCTTCCTGATGTCCTCACCCTCGAGGTTCCGTACATCCTGCAGTTTTGGAGGCACCAATGAAGAGAGTGTGGCATTCCCTCGCGTTGGTGGTGTGCTTGGCTTTCTCTTTCGCGGCGGGTTTGGCGAGTGCGGCGGAAGCTCGCAAGGTCATCATCGATACTGACCCGGGAGCGGACGACGCTCTCGCGATTCTGCTTGCTTTGAATTCGCCCGAACTGGACGTCAAGGCCCTCACGGTAGTGGCCGGGAACGTGAATGCCGAACAGGGTGTCGAGAACGCACTTAAGCTGGTTTCGCTCGCCGGGCGTTGCGGCGTGCCGGTGGTGAGAGGTGCGTCGCACCCGCTTGTCCAGAAGTTGGTCACGGCGGAATTCTTCCACGGGACAAACGGGCTTGGGGATGCCGAGCTTCCCGCACCCGCCTGCCGCGCAGATGCCCGCTTTGCGCCGGATGTCATCATCGAACTTCTTCACCAATACCCGCACGAGATCACGCTGGTTCCGGTGGGCCCGCTAACGAACGTGGCTCTGGCCTTGCGGAAGGACCCCTCTATTGTCGGTCTCGTGAAGGAAGTTGTGCTGATGGGAGGGTCAATCGAGGGAGGCAACGCCACAGCCGCCGCGGAGGCCAACATTGCGAATGACCCCGAAGCCGCTCGCGCCGTCTTTGAGGCGGGCTGGGCGCTAACGATGGTGGGGCTGAACGTGACCGAACGAACACTCTTCACTCATGCTGACTTGGCGCGTCTTGCGCAAACGCGAGGCCGCCAGAACGACGCCGCGGTGCACGTTCTGAAGTTTCTGGTGGATCGGGCCGCAGGCCTCGGCGCCGATGGCACGCCGATGCACGACCCCTTGGCCGTGGGAGCCACGATTGACCGCAGTCTGATTACGACGCGCGACATGTGGGTGGCGATCGAGACGGCCGGCGAGTTCACGCGTGGTGAAACCGTGGCCAGCCGGCACAATTCCTCCGACCATAAGGTTCTGCGCGGCGACCATTACGCGATCGACGGCGTTGAAAGCGTGCAGCCGAATGTTCACGTCGCCGTGGAATCCGACGCGCGCAGATTCATTGATCTTTTCATCTCACGCTTGGCGGGGAAGTAGGTTAGTGCTTGGTAGGTAGCTTGGGTTTCAGAGCCTCTTCCCTTTGCTTGATAAGTTTTATGGCGGTGGTCCGAATAGCGTCGGGAATGTTGTGGTTGAGGGCCACTCCTTTCACGTCCCGCTCTTTCAGGTGTTTGATGAGCGGCAGCGTGATGTCGATGGGCGCGCGCGGATTGTTGACGAGGGCGCGAAGTACGACATAGGACTTCATGAACTTGCGGTTGACCGCGATCAGCCGCAGGACTTCCTCCGACACATTCTTGGCGGCGGCGTAGCTCTCCAGCTCCGTCTCGTTCACCTTGGGCGATTGCAGCACGGCGCGCGCCACGATTTTGTTCGAGTCGCGGATCAGGACCACGCGAGTCTCCATATTGCCGGTCAGCGCGGCCTTGATCTTTTCGACGGCGGACATACGCCCGATTTTCTGCAGCAGGGTTTGTCGCTCGTCACCGGTGAGTTCGCTCGCCTTTACAGCTTCGGCGGGCGCTTTGATTTCTGGCGTCAGAGCGTGGACCGCCGCATCATCGCCCTGTTCGAGCGCTGCCGACAGCTTGGCCAACAACTCGCGAGCAGTCTCCTCCGGCTTTTCCGCGGTGAGCATGGGCGCAGCAGACTGCAACTGGTTACGAATCTCGTCCGGCAGGCGAGGATTGCTCAACAGCGTTTCCTTGAGTGCCCCGTATCCCGCAAGGATCTGCTCCGACGCGAAGCGCAGCACCTGGGGAGCAACCGAAGGGCTGGACAGCACCTCGCGGACTTCCGCTTGGTCCCAGCTCTGAAATGTGGCTCGTGCTTTTGCCCGCAGGTCCGAATCATCGGTAGCGGCCAGCAGGGCCAGGATTTCGATTCGCTCTGCCGCCGGCAAAGGCAAGTCTCCCTCGGCGCCTTTGCGTACGATCACCTGTGGCGCCTTGCCCGCCCGGATTAAATCGATGATTCGCTCGGAAATGACCGCACCTCAGGGAGCCGGACTCTTCAGGTCGTCGCGTGTGAGGTGCACGGTTTTCACTTCGCCCCGGCGGCCGAGGGGCTTCAGGGTCTCGCCATTGAGAGTCAGGATGATGCCTTGGGCATTGCCCGAGGTCACGCTGAAAGAGTCATGCGCTTTCAGGGTCTGGACTTCGTTGGGATTCAGCACGCGCTGCAGGACTGTCTTTCCATCTGCCTCGACGGCCACCCAGGCGCGCTCGGTCGCAGCCACTTGCAACACCAGGCTGCCGTCCGGCGGGAATTTCGCACTCTCGGGTGGCGCTGACGGCGCGGCCGCTTG
>Ga0335069_10000127_pt1 | contig 128917 bp, 116 predicted proteins | sample Lox_Sample_11_FD_206714 | JGI IMG/M metagenome (GOLD analysis project Ga0335069, IMG submission 206714) | Soil microbial communities from Loxahatchee National Wildlife Refuge, Florida, United States - Lox_Sample_1.1 | ecosystem: Environmental > Terrestrial > Soil > Wetlands | place: USA...
AGAAGGTATGGATTCAATCGGCCAAGGACCCGCTCAGCGAACATGATGGGGGCCTACGGCCAGCTGGCGGTGCTGGGGTTCAACCTCAACAAGCTCGCGAGAGGTCTCGCGAGGCGGAACAACATGGTGGCGGTCGGATGAAGACCGCGACGATGACGACGAACTTCGGGGGCGCACCGAGTCCCGCCCAAGGGCGAACGGGCCGGAACTTCGGGCGGCCCGCCCGCTTGGCGCCCGAATTACCCGACAAGCACTAGTCTAGAGAAGCGATCAGGATCTGTAGCGGATCGGTCCCAGTTTGTTCCGTGAGGGGAAAACGTTCCTCCGCCGTTGCAGCGGCGGCGAGGGCAGCGGAAACGAGAGGGCGAGGACCCGAGACGGCCTCAACTTCTCGTCTTTCACCAATGTTCCCTGCCGAGTGGCACCCCCCAGCTCGCCACCGCGAGCCGGTGCCGGGCGAGGGCCAAAAGCCCACCCTCGCGGGAGAGAACTGCACCCACCGCGAACAGGCCCCGCCCGTCGCGGCCAGCCGAGTCGGCGAAGGCCTCCCCCGAGGTCCAGAGGGCTGCCACCACCTCCCGGCCAGGTACCGGTCCGGCGAAGATCCGCAGCCCGTCTCCCTCGCTCCGGCCGTCGCCACAGGTGAAGCAACCCCGGAACGAATGGACCACTCCCGAGCGCTGCAGCGATCGGGCCGAGGCGGCCAGGCCCTCCGCGAGCGAGACGGGAGCCGGCACCGACACCTCGACCGGAGCGGGACGCACGCGGGCCAGGACCACCTCCCCGTCGACTAGCTCGCGCTCCCCCTGCTCGCTCTCCTCGACCCGGAGCGGGCGCTCGAGAGGAACGGGACGCCGCAGCTTCACCTCGGCGCTCGGCAGGGCGGCGGCGAGGAGGCCACCCACGTACCCGCCGAGCGCGATGCCCTCGAACCCGCGAAAACGCCTCTCCACGAGAACGTTCATCGCATAACCCTAGCCTCCCTCCTCACCGGGGGGGAGGGCGAGCCGTCGTGTTGGGGCGATTTTCTCCAGCGCCAGATCGGCGTCTGTGCGCCGGGGCCCGGGCGGGAACGAAAACCCAGCAGAGCGACTACCAGTGGCCACCGGAGCTAAACGGCCTCGTGCCCTCGCAAGCTACCGTCAAGTCGGAGGATCCAGTTGTGGAGAGGCACAGGCCCATGGCCAACAGAGCGGCCGCGGACGACCCGCGAGCTCGCCCCTCGAGATTCGCTGCAGGATCCCTACCCCCCCGGTAAGCTTCCAAGGCGAGGGAGCGCAGTGGCTTCCCGGCGGGACGGGGGAGTGGGCTTTAGACAGGAGCGGGATCGTGCCGACCCACACGGACAAAGAGTTCGAGCGGGAACTTGTCGAGCTCCGGAACCGAATCCTCGAGATGGGGGGCCTGGTCGAGGCGGCCATCGCCAACGGCGTGCGGGCTGTCATCCAGCGCGACGCCGCGCTCGCCAGGCAGGTGAAGATCAAAGATCGCGAGATCAACCGGATAGAGATGGAAGTCGACAGGGCCTGCCTGCGCCTGCTGGCCCTGCGCCAGCCGGCTGGGTCCGATCTGCGCTTCATCACCACCGCCCTCAAGATTGTCACCGACCTGGAGCGGATGGGCGACCTGGCCAAGGACGTGGCCAAGCGCGCAATAGAACTGGCCCAGTCACCCCAGGCCCCCGCCCTGAGGCCCATGCACGATCTGACCAGGCTGGCGGACCTCTGCGAGGCCCAGCTGAAGCTGGCCCTCGACGCGTTCGTGACGCTCGACGTGGACAAGGCTGACCAGGTGCTACACGGCGATTTCGCGCTCGACGCGACTTACCACAACATCTTCAACTCGCTGCTCGCCTCCATGATGGAGGATCCGCGCGTCATCCGACGGGCAACCGCTGTCCTCTTTGCCGCAAAGCATCTGGAGCGCTTCGGCGACCATGCCGTGAACCTGGCGGAGATGGTGGTGTACATGGTTCGCGGCATCGACATTCGGCACCCTGCGAGCCGCGCCGTGGAGGCCGAGAAGACAGCGCCGACCTAACCTCTTCCCACTTAACCGTTCCGCCCCCGGTCAGATTGGCCGAAACAGGCCGAGCGGAGCGAACCCGCAGAGCGACTACCACTCGCCACAGGAGCGCAGTGCCTCTCGCCCCTGCAAGCAGCGGCAGAGGATCCGGTTGTGGCCAAGCACACGAGAACCCAAAGGGCGGTCAGGCCGCGCCGAAGGATCGGCACGCCCGCCCGTGGAAGCGTACGATGAAACCGCTGCTCACCGAGCGCCCGTCGGACCGTCAGCCTACATTCGCCTCATGGCGACAGCGGTCACGGCGGCCGAGCTCGACCACCTTCTCGGGTCCTATCCGTTCACCCGGCGCGCCAGATTCAGCGTGGGGGGACTGGGCGACGGCTGGTGCGAGCTGTGCGTCCCCTTCTCCCCGGACGACGAGCGCCCCGGCGGAATCGTGAGCGGCCAGGTGTACATGCACGCCGCCGATGTGGCCTTCTGGTGTGCCATCAAGACCCGGCTCGGGCTCGCCGACGAGAGCGTTACGAGCGGCATGACCACCGCCTTCTTGTCCAGCGCGCGAAGGGAGGACGTGCGCTGCCGCGCCGAGATCCTTCGGCTCGGCGAGCGGCTCGTCTACGGGGTGGCCCACTGCCGGGCCAGTGAGCGGATCCTGACGCACCACACCCTCACCTACGCCCGGTCGGGGAGGTGAAGGCTCATCCCGGGCTAGGCCGGGGGGAGGACGTACCACTGTCCCTTGGCCCCCTGCTCCCGGCGCAAGAGCCCCTCCCCCTCCATCGCCTCGAGGAGCCTCGAGAACGAGGAGAACCCGTACTCCCGCTCGTCGAAGTCCGGTTCCTTCCTCACGATGGCGGCCTTGATGGCGGACGGGTTCACCGGGCCGGCGGCCCGCGAGAGGAGGGCGGCGGCAGCCTCGCGGGCGGCCTCGGGGATGACCTTCTCGCGGGCGGGCCTCTCCTTGCCCCCCTCGCGCCGCTTCGAGCCCGCTCGCAGGTAGATGAACTCGTCACAGGCCTTCACGAACAGCTGGCTCGTGGCTTCCTTCACCGCCATCCCGATCACCGTTCGGTCGTTCTCGCGCAGCTTGGCGGCGAGGGGAACGAAGTCGGAATCGCCGGAGGCGAGGACGAAGGTGTCGATGTGCTCACGCAGGTAGCAGAGCTCCAGCGCGTCGATGACGAGCCGCACGTCGGCTCCGTTCTTGCCCGCCCGGGTCGAGGGGGGAACGTCGATGAGCTCCACCCCCTTGTCGTGCAGCCGCTGCGTCGCCGCGGCGAACCGGGTCCAGTCGGCGTAGGCCCGCCGGAACACGACCTTGCCCTTCTCCAAGAGCGCGTCGAGCGCCGGTTGCAGGTCAAAGGACTCGGCCGAGAGACCGGTCCGCGTCACGAGGTTCTCGAAGTCGATGAAGAGGGCGATCCGCTGGCTGTCGCCTTGCTCGTGTCTCATGGCGGCACCGTGGCAAACCCGCCTGTCCGACGCAACCTTAAAGGTTCAGGTGAGACCGCCGCGCCTTCGCGCCTGGCTCTTTGTGGGGCTGCGAGGGGAGGTCCCCTCCCTCGCCCCTGACAATCGTCCCCAACGAGCTTTGGCCCGCTGTCGTCCCCTCTAAAGCCCGGGAAACCGTCCACGGCCGCTTACTCTCCTGGGCCCCGATTCCCCTCCCCAAAGCCCTCGACCCGGACAACCACCACGGTCTCGTGATGGTCCCAAAGTTGCCCTGTGAGCGAGCTTGCGGGCCGGGACGCCGTGACCAGGGCCCAAGGCGCGCTCCCCGCGTGCCCGGTCGGCCCGGTCGAGCGATCTCTTCTTTAGGCCGGTTCGGAATTAGGGCGACCTGCAGTTGAACGAGCGCCCTGGGGTGACGAGCCTCGTTTTGCGCCGAGGACGAGGTTGACCCCAATCAGCGCAGGCCGAGAGGAGGGCCGGCGCGAGGTTTCGGTCGATCGGCCGCCGGGCACGCACATACCCCCACCGTCGACAGGGCGCTCCGAGCGTGGTCTCCTCCATTCGGTTGATAGGGACGGAGGCCTCGTGTCCCGAGAGCCCATCGACAGGCGCCGCTACCACCGTGCTCGGTCGGCCATCCTGGTCCGACCAGCGGGCCCCTTGACTCGGGTCGCTCCCCGCCAGGTGAAAGACATCTCCCTGGGCGGGCTGCGCGCCTACTCGGACGAGATCCACAAGGTCGGCGAGAAGCTGGAGGTCGAGTTGGCCTTCCCAGACGGCGGGGGGGCGACCTGCCTCGCCGAGGTGGTCTGGGCCGAGGAACTGCCCGCAGGGGCACCGGCCCGGTACGAGACGGGCCTGCGCTTCCTCCAGATCGAGCCGGAGGACCTCGAGCGCATCGCCGCCCTCCTGGAAGATTGAACAGCTCGCCTCGTGCGCTCGCTTGAGCCGCTCACGGCCCCAAGGTGACAGCGCACGCCGACCCGGGCGAGAGGCTCCTTTCCCGGATGAGGACACCCTCTCAGTACGTGTCAGCCATTTCCGCCCCGCTAAGGATAGAGCCGCGCCGGCCCGGCTTATGGCCCTGCCGAGCCCGCCAAAAACCCCTTTCGCACGGAGATGACCTCATGCGTTCCATCGCCCTCGCCCTCGTCCTTCTCGCCCAGCCGGCCCTCGCCGCGGGCAAATTCTCGGTGAAGAGCACGGACCTGAAGGACGGGGGCAAGCTCCCCGATCGCAGCGTGTACAACGGCTTCGGCTGCAGCGGCGGAAACGTGTCGCCGCAGCTGTCGTGGACGAACCCGCCGGCGGCCACGAAGAGCTTCGTCCTCACGGTCTACGATCCCGACGCGCCCACCGGCTCGGGCTGGTGGCACTGGGTGGTCTACAACATCCCGGCGAGCGCCCACGAGCTGCCCCAAGGCGCCGGGGCAGGAACCGGCCTGCCCGAGGGCGCGGTCCAGGCCAGGACCGACTTCGGCAGCCCCGGGTACGGCGGCGCCTGCCCTCCGCCCGGGAAACCGCACCGCTACATCTTCACCGTGCACGCCCTCAAGGTGGAGAAGCTGGACGTGCCCGCCGACGCCACCCCGGCGCTCATCGGATTCATGACGCACGCCAACGAGATCGGAAAGGCGAAGCTCACGGTGAAGTACGGTCGGTCGAAGTGAGGGGGCCCGCGCCCGGCCGCGCGGGGACCGCCGCCGCCTCATAGCCTCCTTCCGTTCACTCACCGCGGAGCGCGGCGATGGGATCGAGCCGGGAGGCGCGCCAGGCGGGATAGACCCCCGAGGCGACGCCCACGCCGCCCGAGCACAGGACGGCGAGCACGGCCGCCCCCGGCGCCATGGCGATGGGCCAGCCGAGTAAGCTCCCCATCGCCGGCCCCGCCGCGGTCGCCACCGCGAGGCCCGCCGCCCCTCCCAGGAGGGAGAGGAGAACCGCCTCCCCCAGGAACTGAACCTGGACGGCGAGGGGCGAGGCCCCCACCGCCACCCGGACCCCGATCTCCACGGTCCGCTGCACCACCGAGGCGAGCATCACGTTCATGATCCCCACCCCACCCACGAGCAGGGCGATCGAGGCCAGGGCGACGAGCAAGAGCTCGAGGGTGGCACTGGCCTCGATCTGCGCTCGCATGATCTCGTCGGGGCGCCGGATGTTGAAATCGTCCTCCCCACCCGGGGCGATCCCGTGCCTCTGCCGCAAGAGCGCGGTGATCCGATCGATGGCGGGATCGACGGCGTCCATGGAGACGGCGGAGCAGACGATGTCGTCGAGCCAGGTGGCCCTCCCGCCGCGCAGCTTCCGCAGGGCGGTAGTGAAGGGCAAGATCACCACGTCGTCCTGGTCCCTTCCCACGCCCGATTGGCCCTTCTCGGCGAGGACGCCGATCACCTGGAATGGGAATCCGTTCAGCCGAACGAGCTCGCCCACGGCCGCGCCTTGCCCGAAGAGCCGCCGCCGCAAGGACTCGCCGAGCACGGCCACGCTCTCCGTCTGCCGAACCTGGTCGGGGAGGAAGAAGGTGCCCTCCGCCAAAGGCCAGGCCCGGATGGCGGCGTAGTCCGGGCCCACCCCGCGGTACCGGCTGGCCCAGTTGCTGCCGGCCGCGACCACCTGCACCGCCCCATCGAGGTTCTCGGCGACGAGCTTCACGAGGGGGACCTCCCTCCGTATCGCCTCCGCGTCCTCGGGGGTGAGGGTGATGGCGACGTGCGAGCCGGTCCGGACTCCGTTCACGTTTCGTGAACCAGCCTCGACCCAGACGAAGGCGTCTCCCAGCTGCGCCAGCTCCCGTTTCGCAAGGGCCGTTCCCGCCTCGCCGATGGCGGCGGCCCACACCACCGCGGCCACGCCGATGGTGATGCCGAGGGTGGTGAGGAGGGCGGTCCTGTGGCGAAAGAGGGCGCGCGCCGACTCCACCCAGAACAACCGGGGAAAGACCGATCGCACCGCGCCGCCGTCACCAGCGGCTCTGGTCGATGTTCAGCGCCAGGGACTTCCGCCCCCCGGAGATCTTGAACCTCAGGGCCCGGCGCCGCTCGACGGCGCGGTAGATCATCACGGCGGCTAGAACGGCGACCACGATCCCTGGGAACAGCGCGGCCTGCATCTGGAACGCTCCTCCGAGGACGCCTGCGGGGGGCGACTTGCCGCCTTACCCGCCGCGCCACGAGAGGACGCTACCGCTGCGGGCCGGGGCAGGTCAAACTGCGCCCAAAGGCCCTTCTCCGACCGCCCGCGGCCCCGAACCTCGCCCAAGGCCGAGCCGAGGGACCCAAGGCGAGCCCTTCCTCGAGGAGATCGAAAGGCCGACATTGGGGCCATTCTTCCTTGCCCGCGCTCCGCGGTTCTCGTAGTGTTCACCGTGCCCGGCCCGTGGGGGTCAGGCTGGAGCACGGATCCCCCCCCTCCTGTTTCGGTCTCCCCCCGCGGTCGGGCCTTCTTTTGGGCAATACCTCGGTCACCAAAGGCCCACGGCGGATGCCGCACCGCTCGTGCGGGCGGCCAAGGGCCCGGCGGACCCCTCCGGCCGCGGCCCTACCGGCCCCTACCCGATCCGACGACCGGGACCCACCCCAACACGGGCTCCCTGTCGCTCGCCCGCCGACCGCGCTCGCGTCGGCTGGGCGGCGACCTCGCACGGTGAGACCAGACGGGGCCTTCTCGGCGGCGGCCTAATTGGGATGTGGAGCGCCTTCGCTTTGGCCACTTCTCACGGCGGATATGTTCCACCGGCCAGATTCGCCGGATACAATCCGTTCACCCTGGGATGCAGTCCTACCACCCGATCATCGTCGTCGACGACGATACCGATGTGCGCGAAACGCTCGGCGAGGTGCTTGCCGAGGAGGGGTATGACACCCGCCTCTTCGAGACGGGCGCATCCGCCCTCGACTTCTTGCGCCAGGGGGGCCACCCATCCCTCATCCTGCTCGACCTCATGATGCCCGAGATGAACGGGTGGCAGTTCCGGGAGGAGCAACTCAAGGACGAGAGGCTCCGCGACATCCCGGTGGTGGTGATCACCGCGAGTAGATTCCGCGACGGATCCATCGAGGTAAGCGAGGTCCTCCACAAGCCCGTGGGCCTCGAAGAACTGGTCGACGCGGTCCACCGCAACGCCCGCTAGCTGCCGTCCTGGATGGCTCCCGTCCGGTGTCGCCGGGCGGGCACACTCCCGCCCGCCCGGTGGGCTACGTGGAAGGTAAGCGCTCGCCCCGGGCTCCCTCGCTCCCGGGGCGAGCGTTGCCACCCTTGGATGGTGAAGGGCGCTCGCTAGGCTGGTGAGCCGGTGATGACGACGGCCGGGACCGGGCCGCGAGCCGCCTGCACGTCGGCCTCGGCGCTCACCCGAACGACCCGGCTTGCGGCAGGCTCCGCCAGGACTTTCCGGACGAGCGCCTGGTTCAGGGCATGACCGCTCTTGCGAGCGGTGAGATGCCCCACGACCGGCAGCCCGAGCAGGGCCAAGTCCCCCACCGCGTCGAGTACCTTGTGACGGGCGAACTCGTCGGGGAACCTGAGCCCCTCGGGATTCAGGATCGAGAACTCATCGACCACGATGGCGTTCTCCAGGCTTCCGCCCCGGGCCAGCCCCATCGCCTGCATGCGCTCGATGTCCTTCAGGAAGCAGAAGGTGCGGGCCCGCGCCACCTCGCGCTCGAAGGACCGATCGGTGAGGGCCATCCTGAACGACTGGTTGGTGATGAGCGGGTGGTCGAAGTCGGCCGTGAAGTCGACGGAGAACCCGTCGCTGGGATCGAGCCGCGCGAGCTTGTCCCCGTCGCGAACCTCCACGGGACGCTCGACCAAGAGATAGCGCTTGCCCGAGGGAAGGAGCCGGATCCCCGCCTCGTGGATGAGGCAGGCGAAGGGAGCGGCCGAGCCGTCCAGGATCGGCACCTCGGGGCCGTCCACCTCGATCCGGCAGTTGTCGATCCCCATGCCGTGGAGGGCCGCCATGACGTGCTCCACCGTGGCGATCCGGGTCTTCCCGTTCCCGAGGCTCGTGGAGAGCATCGTGTCCACCACGAACTCCCCGCGGGCGGGGAGCTCGACCCCGACGTCCATCCGGACGAAGGTGATGCCGGCGTCGCTCGGGGCGGGTGCGAGAGTCAGGGTGGCGGGCTTGCCGGAGTGGAGGCCGACGCCCGTGCAGGAGACCCGCTTCGCAACCGTTCGCTGGTTCCAGTAGGCCATATACGCGTCGAAGGTCCGTTCAGACTGAGGTTCACCACGAGCGGCTCTTCCGCCCTCGGCGGGATGCCACTTGAGCAAGGGACGTGCCACGGGTGAGGGCGCCATGCCCACCCGTCGCAGCCAGACCCACCGACGGACTCGGCGGGAAATCTGGACCCTTTTTTGCGTAGGGCACGACTGTCGGCGTCGCGCGAACGTCCGGGGTGTCGGACATCCTTCATGTTCCGCCCCAACCATGACAGCCGTGTCAGACCAGGCCGCCCGCGGCGCGCAGGGCGAGCCCCTATGATCGGCCTCGCCCGGTCAACTCGGCACGGGCAGCCCCTGGAGGGTGAGCGTGATCCCAGTGAAGGACGACAACCCTGTCGACCGGACCCCGCTCGTCACCTACGCCCTCGTCCTCGCCAACGTGCTCGCGTTCCTTTGGCAGATCGGCCTCCCCGGAACTCTCGCCGCCCCGGACGTGCTCCACGCGATGCGGCGCCACCTCGAGCTCTCCGTCCTGCGGGGTGGAGCGATCCCCTACGAGATCCTCACCCTTCACGACGTCTCCCCGAAAGACATCGTCCCCCCGCCGCTCACCGTCTTCACGAGCATGTTTCTCCACGGCGGCCCGTTGCACCTCGCCTTCAACATGCTGTTCCTGTGGATCTTCGGGAACAACGTCGAGGACGCATTGGGCCGCGTCCGGTTCCTCCTCTTCTACGCGATCTGCGGCATCGTCGCTGCTCTCGGCCAGGTGGTCTTCTCGCTCACTCCCGAGGCACAGCTCACCCCGATGGTGGGCGCGAGCGGCGCCATCGCCGGGGTCTTGGCCGCCTACCTGCTCCTCTTCCCCAAAGCACGAGTCCTGACCCTCGTCATCGTGTTCGTCTTCGTGCGGCTCGTGCCGCTCCCCGCCGGGTGGTTCATCGGGATCTGGTTCGCCGGACAGATCCTCGCCGTCCTCCTCGGCGCCAACACCGGGGTGGCGTTCTTCGCCCACATCGGCGGTTTTTTGGCCGGGCTCGTGCTCATCCGGGCGCTGGGCCGCCGTCCGGGGTGGCATCGGCGCCGCACCGGCTGGTGAGCCCAGGCGGGCAAGCGGTGGGACGCCCCGCGTCCACGCGAGACCTAGAGGAGATCTCCCTGTCGGCCCCGCGGCCCCTCGCGCCCGAGGTGAGCGTAGGCCAAAGGCAACGCCACCCGCCCCCGCGGCGTGCGGGCCAAGAACACCTCGCGCACCAGGAACGGCTCGTAGACGTCCTCGATCGTGTCCGGCTCCTCCCCCACCGCCGCGGCGACCGCGTCGATGCCCACCGGGCCGCCCCCGAACGAGTCGATCACCGTGGAGAGGATGCGCCGGTCCATGGCATCGAGCCCGCGGCCGTCCACCTCGAGTCGCTCCAGCGTGCGGTCGACGATCGCCCGGGTGAGCGTGCCGTCCCCCTCGATCTGCGCGAAGTCGCGGGCGCGCTGCAGGAGGCGAATGGCGATGCGAGGGGTGCCGCGCGCCCTGCGGGCCAGCTCCTCGGCCCCGTCGGGATCGACGGGCAAGGCGAGCTTGCCCGCGGCCCGCACCGCGATCTCCTTGAGCTCGGCCGGTCCGTAGTAGTCGAGCCGCTCCTGGATGGGAAAGCGATCCCTCAAGGGGCTCGCGAGGAGCCCGGTGCGGGTAGTGGCCCCCACCAGCGTGAACCGCTCGAGCTTCATCTCCATCGTCTGGGCCCCCAGGCCCGCTCCCAGCACCACGTCGAACCGGTAGTCTTCCATGGCCGGGTAGAGTGCCTCCTCCACCGACGGCGAGAGCCGATGGATCTCGTCGATGAAGAGGATGTCCCGCGGCGCAAGGGCGGTGAGCAGGCCGGCCAGGTCGCCTTTTCTCACGAGCGCCGGTCCGCTCGTCACGTGCAGGGTCACACCCAGCTCGTGGGCCAGGATGTGGGCGAGCGAGGTCTTCCCCAGGCCCGGCGGTCCGGAGAGCAAGACGTGGTCGAGCGCCTCGCCCCGTTTCCGCGCCGCGGCCGCGTAGACCCGAACGTTCTCGACGATCTTCTCCTGGCCCACGTACTCGTCGAAGGTGGTCGGCCGGAGCGATTGCTCGAGCCTCTCCTCCGCGCCCTCAGCCAGGGGGGACACCTCTCGCACGGGCTTCACCGGCATGCCACCCGAGAGCCTAGCACGGGAAGGTGACTCCTCCTTTCTTCGCAGCCGCCCCTCGGCCCCGCTCCCGCCCGGTGGCAGACGGCGGTGGGGGCCCCCGCCTCCGCCGATCGCCGACCGGCTTCGGACGCCGCTCTCCGAGCGGAAGAGCCTCTCCTACGAAAGGGCGCTCCGCGTCGGCCTTTGCTCGCCGCGGCCGGGTCTTCGTCGGCGCGTGGCACCGGCGCCTCCGACTTCACACCTCGTGCGGGCTGCCGCCCATCCCGACGCCTCTTGAGCGGTCGCCCGGATCGGCGAAGTGCTCGAAGACGCCAGGCGGTCGTCGTTCGCGGTTCGCGTTCGGACTCAACGGCCTGGGCTAGGCGCATCCAGGTGCGCTCCGCCCCAACCCGTATTGTCGCCGGACGACTCACAGCACCGCCGGCCCGCTCGCCCGCACCAGTGGAACGAGCTTCTCCTTTCTTCTACTCAACGAGGATCATGAACTCCCTCTCCACGAACTGTCCCGCGGCGTCGGTCGCGCGGGCCGTGAACGGACCGCAGGTGCCGCTCGTCGTGGGCGACCCACTGATCGTCCCCGAGGAGGGGTCGAGCATGAGGCCCAGGCAGGCCCCAGCCTCGGTGCCGAGGGGGTCCGATCCACTGGGAGTGCTAAAGCGCCAGGGGACGGCTCCCCCCTGCACAGCGAGAGAGTAGGCATAAGACGTCCCGTGCCTCGCGGCCGGTAGCGCCAGGGGAGGCGTCGGTGCGTACCCGCCGGTGCTGAAGTGGAGCGACGGATTCGGCTCCAGGTCGAGGAGCTGTGGGCAAGAGCCCCCGTGTCCGCAGGGGTAGTTCGTGGGCGCCGAGAGCGGAAACGCCTCCACCCCTGCCCTGCGGTGGAGGTCTTCGCCTGGGTGGCGCTTTCCGCGGGCCGCGGGAGGCGCGACCTCGGAACGGTGCGGCCCCGGGGCTCTCGCCCGCGCCACTTCTCCACGGACCCTCACGCCCGCAAGAGCTTCAGCGCCTCTCGGAGCAGGTCGTCGAGCGGCCTCCCGTCCGACGCGCCCCGGAGGGCCTCCACCGCCCCTTCGGCCTGGGGCGCGCGGTACCCGAGGTTCATGAGCGCGGTGCGCAGCTGCTCGAGCGGGTCCGTCTCCGGCCCGGCGGGAACCGCCGGTGCGCTCGCCCGCGCCAGGGGAACGAGCTTCTCCTTCAGCTCGACCACGAGCCGCTCCGCCGTCTTCTTACCCACCCCGGAGACCTTGGTGAGCCGGGCCACGTCGCCCTCGGCCACGGCCCGAGCGAGCTCGCGCGCCTCGATGCCGGAGAGGATGTTCTGGGCGGCGCGCGGCCCGACGCCCCTCACCTCGATGAGGGCCCGGAACACCAGCTCCTCCTCCTCCGTGGCGAAGCCGAACAGATCGAGCGCGTCCTCGCGGACGTGGGTGAAGATCCGCAGGGCCACCGGCTCGCCGCGGGGCGGGAGCGTCGCCGCCGAGACCTGCGACAGATGGACCAGGTACCCGACCCCTCCGACGTCGATCACCGCGTGGCCTGCGCCCGTCTCCCAGAGCTTGCCCGAAAGACGCGCGATCACGGCATCCCCCGGTGGTCCCGGCGCGCCGGGCGGAGCCGTTCGAGCGCCGCCCGGGGCGCCCCCCGAGGAGAGACGGCCACTCGGAAGCGCCGGGCCAGATGACAGACCGCGAGCGCCAGCGCGTCGGCCTCGTCGGACAGCTCGGGGGCGGCCCCGAGGAGGAGCCTCGCCGTCCGGAGCATCTGCTCCTTGTCCGCCCGACCGTTTCCGGTGAAGGCCACCTTCACCTCGGCGGGGGTGTACTCGAATACCGGCAGCCCCGCCCGCGCCGCCGCCGCCAGGGCCACTCCCCGCGCCTGGCCGAGCACGAGCGCCGACCGGGCCGAGGTCCCGGCGAACACCGCCTCGACCGAGACCTCGCCGGGTCGGGTCCGGGCGATGACCTCGTCCAGGGCAGAAAGGATCCGCCCCAGGCGCGCCGCCATCTCCAGGCGGCCCGGCACGAGGACGCCCGACTCGATCACCCTGAGGCGTCTCCCCTCTCGCTCGACCACACCGTAGCCGCAGCGGCGCGAGCCGGGGTCGATGCCGAGGACGATCACGAGGGCCATGGTAGCAGAGCGGAAAGTGGGGTCCATTGCGGGTTCGCGTCGGGACGAAGCGTGGCCAGGCCCTCGCCCCTGGAGTATCGTGCCCCGCCCGCCATGACCCGCCCCCTTTCCCTGCGCGCGGAGCTCGCGCAGCTCCTGCGGCTCGCCGCGCCCCTCGCCCTGACGCAGCTGGGTCAGGCGCTCATGGGGGTGGTCGACGTGGCCGTTCTGGGCCGGGCGGGGCGAGTGATGCTCGGCGGCGCGGGCCTGGGGAACGCGCTCTTCTTCAGCATCGCGATCCTGGGCATGGGGGTCATGCACGGCTTCGACCCCCTCGCGTCGCAGGCCGTGGGAGCGGGGGACTTGGCCCGGGCCAATCGCCTGGTCTGGCAATCCCTGTGGCTCGCCCTCTTTCTCTCCGCCGCCCTCGTCGGTCCCATCGCCCTGGCCCCGAGCCTGCTCTCCCCCCTGGGCGTCGGAGAGGCGGTGGCCCGGGAAGCGGGGCGGTTCCTCCACTTTCGCCTTCTCGGACTCCCGCTCTTCTTCCTCTACTTCGGCCCCCGCTCCTACCTCCAGGCGCGGGGGGCGCTCAGGCCCATGGTGATCGCGGTGGTGCTCGCCAATGCCGCGAACCTGGGCCTGGACCTCTTGCTTGTCTTCGGGGGTTCCTCGCTGCCCGCCTTTGCCGGGCCCCTGCGGGCGATCCCGGCGCTCGGGGTCGTGGGGGCGGCGAACGCGAGCAACGTGGCCTCCCTCATCCAGCTCGCCGTGCTCGGCCTCGCCGTGCGCTCCGGATCGCCCCTGCCCCATGGCCCCGCCTTTCCCCGGCCCGACCTCGGGGAACTCCGGCTCGCGCTCAAGGTCGGCGTGCCCGCCGGCCTGCACATGTTCGCGGAGGTGAGCTTCTTCGGCCTGGCCTCGATCCTCGCCGGTCGGCTCGGCGAACTGCCCCTCTCGGCCCACCAGATCGCCCTCCAGGTCGCGAGCCTGACCTTCACGGTGGCGGTGGGGATCGGCAATGCCGGCTCGGTCCGGGTTGGGCTCGCGGTCGGGGCCCGGGATGGCCCCGCGGTCCGCCGGGCGGGCCTCGCCGCTCTGCTCGGCGGAGGGGCGTTCATGGCCCTTTCCGCGACCGCCCTCTTCCTCTTCCCCCGCTTCGTGGCCGAGCTCCTCACCGACGACCCAGACATCGTCCGGGCCGCCGTGCCGCTCTTGCGCATCGCCGCCATCTTCCAGCTCTCGGACGGCCTCCAGGGAGTGGCGGCGGGGATCCTGCGCGGAGCGGGCGAGACGCGCTTCACCTTCAAAACCAACATGGTCGCCTACTGGGTGGTCGGCCTGCCCCTCACCCTCCTCCTCGCCTTCAGGATGGGGCTCGGCGTGGCAGGGATGTGGACCGCGTTCGTGGTGAGCCTGGCCCTCGTGGCGGTGAGCCTCTCGTGGCGGTTCGCGCACCTCTCGTCGCGCCAGATCGCACCGCTCGCCGAGGCGGCGCTTTAGGATCCACCCGTGCCCCTTCTCCCACAGCCGTTCGAGGACCTGGGCCACACCGCCGACCTCGGGGTGCGGGTCCGGGGCGAGAGCGCCGAGGAGGCGCTGGCACGGCTCGCCCTGGCGCTGGGGACGCTCCTCTCGGGGGGAGGGCCGGTCGCGGAGGAGATGGAGGAGCGGATCGCCGTGGCCGGAGGCCCCGGGCTTATCGACTCCGCGATGGCGCTCTTGCGGGAGCTCTTGTTCCGGTTCGCCACCCGAAGGACCATCCCTGCGGCCGTAGAAGTGCTCCGCCTGGACGAGGGCGGCGCCGAGGCCCTGATCCGTTCTGGCCCCTACGACCCGGAGCGGCACGCGGAGGGGCAGGACGTGAAGGCGGTGACCTGGCACCTCTTCCGGCTCGAACCGGAGGGCGGCGGTTGGGTCGCGCAGGCGGTGTTCGACCTCTAGGTAAAGGGCATCCCGAGAGACCCATGTCCATCCGCCGGATCGAAGGCGACCTCTGGGAGCTGCCTCGCGAGGGCCGGATGAGGGTGCCGGGCCGGATCTACTCGTCCGGCCCACCCGCGCCGGACGACCCTGCGCTCCAGCAGGTGCGCAACGTGGCCCACCTGCCGGGGATCCTCCGCTTCTCGCTGGCCATGCCCGACATCCACTGGGGGTATGGGTTTCCGATCGGAGGGGTTGCGGCGGTCGACCTCCACGAGGGCGCGGTCTCACCCGGCGGCGTGGGCTACGACATCAACTGCGGAGTCCGGGTGATGACCACCGCGCTCAGGGCCGAGGAGCTCCGCCCCCGGCTGCATGCGGCTGCCGCCCAGATCTACAGGGACGTCCCTGCCGGGGTGGGTGCGAGCCGGGCCATCCCACGGCTCAGCGATGCGGAGCTCGACCGGGTCCTGTCCGAGGGCGCGCGCTGGGCCGTGAAGCAGGGCTTCGCCGTCGGCACGGATGACGCCGAGCGGTGCGAGGAGGGGGGCCGGCTCACCGGCGCCGACCCGTCGGCGGTCGGGGCGCGGGCCCGGGAACGGGGCAGAGACCAGCTCGGAACGCTCGGCTCCGGCAACCACTTCCTGGAACTCGACGAGGTGGCCGAGATCCACGACGCCGGGGCGGCCGAGGCGTTCGGCCTCGTGCCAGGCCAGGTGGTGATCCAGATTCACTCCGGCTCGCGCGGACTCGGCTACCAGGTCTGCGACGAGACCCTGGCTTCGCTCACCCCCCGCCTCGCCCGCTTCGGCCCCGATTACGCCGCCCTCCCCGACCGCCAGCTCGCCTGCGCTCCGCTCGAGAGCCCGGAGGGCCGTACCTACCTCGCGGCGATGCAGGCGGCAGCCAACTTCGCCTGGGCCAACCGCCAGGTCATGTCCGCCCTGGCCGTCCGGGCGCTTTCCCGGGCTCTGTCCCTCTCCGACCGGGACCTCTCCGCCCGATTGCTCTACGACGTGTGCCACAACGTCGCCAAGGTCGAGGAACACCTCTTCGATGGACGACAAAGGCGCGTACTCGTCCACCGAAAGGGCGCCACCCGCGCGTTCGGCCCGGGCGACCCGCGCATCCCCAGGGCATACCTCGAGGTCGGCCAGCCGGTGCTCATCCCGGGCGACATGGGCCGGGCCTCCTACGTGCTCGCCGGCACCGAGCGGGCTATGCTCGACACCTTCGGGAGCTCGTGCCATGGCGCGGGGAGACTGCTCTCGCGCGGCGAGGCCCTCCGCCGGGCCCGGGGGCGCTCGATCGCTCGGGAGCTCGAGGCGCGAGGGATCGAAGTTCTCGCCCGGGCCAAGAGGACGCTCGGCGAGGAGATGAGCGAAGCGTACAAGGACGTGGCCGAGGTGGTCCGGGTGGTGGAAGGAGCTGGGCTGTCCCGGGTCGTGGCCCGGCTCGCGCCCTTGGCGGTGATCAAGGGATGACGGGCCCCATGGAGTGCCTCTGTGGGGTCAACACTCAAGTGCGACCACCTTTCCGGGCAGCGATGGACTAGCTTTCCGGCCATGCAGAGCGGCCGGAGCATGGAACTCGTCCTCCTCAGGGGGGGACGCCCAGATGGCGGCACCGCTCCTCCTCCCCTCGCGAGGTCGGCCCTCCGTGTCGTCCCCGCCGACCCCCGGGAACGCGTTCCGGACAAGGACGAGATGACGATGGCGGCGAGAGCCAGGGTGCGACGGGAGGTCGAAGAGCGGATCTCCCAGGCTCTCGACCTGGTCCTGCGCGTCCGTGCTCCGGACGCGAGTCCCGGTTAGACCGGGTCCATGGAGAACCCCCTTCCCGGCGCGGAGGCCTTCCCGGAGCCTCTCTGGCGAAGGCTCGAGAGCGCCCTCACCTCGGGGGCGGAGCGCACCCATCACCTCGAGGACGGCCGGCCCCGGTTCACGAACCGCCTGGCCCTGGAGCGCAGCCCCTACTTGAGGCAGCACGCCCATAACCCGGTGAGCTGGTACCCCTGGGGCGACGAGGCCTTCGAGGTGGCACGCCGGACGGGCCGACCGGTCTTCCTCTCCATTGGCTACTCGACCTGTCACTGGTGCCACGTCATGGAGCGCGAGTCCTTCGAGGATATCGAGATCGCCCGCCTCCTCAACGCGAGGTACGTCCCCATCAAGGTGGACCGCGAGGAGCGGCCTGACCTGGATGCGGTCTACATGACCGGGGTCCAGCTGCTCACCGGAGGCGGGGGCTGGCCCATGAGCGTCTGGCTCACCCCCGACCGCGAGCCCTTCTACGGCGGTACCTACTACCCGCCGCGGGCGGGCGTCCGGGGCGCAACCCACGGGTTCTACGAGATCCTCGGGGAGATCGCCGATCTCTGGGATCGCGACCGGCTGCGCGTCGCCTCGGCCTCCAGCTCCCTCACCCAGGCGATCAAGACCGCCCTTTCGAGCACGGCCCCCTCCCCCGGTTCTCCCCCGGGGACGGAGTCCGTCGAAAGGGCCGTCATGCTCCTCGAAGCGAACTTCGACGAGAGAGAGGGAGGGCTTCGAGGCGCACCCAAATTCCCCTCAGGCGTTCCGGTGCGGCTCCTCCTCCGCCACCATCGGCGCACCGGCGACCCGCGCTCCCTCCACATGGCGGTCAGGACGCTCGAGCGGATGGCAGCCGGGGGAATCCACGACCAGATCGCGGGCGGGTTCCACCGCTATTCGACCGACGCGGCCTGGCTCGTCCCTCACTTCGAGAAGATGCTCTACGACAACGCCCTGCTAGCCCAGGCCTACACCGAGGCCTGGCAGGTCACGGGGCGGCGGGATCTCGCCCGGGTCGCGCGCACGACGCTCGAGTACCTCCTGCGGGACATGACCTCCCCGGAGGGCGCCCTGTACTCCGCCACCGACGCCGACTCGGAGGGGGAGGAGGGCCGGTTCTTCACCTGGTCGGCCCGCGAGATCGAAGAGGTGCTCGGCGCGGACGCGCCGCGGTTCATGGAGTTCCACGGCGCGAGCGAAGCGGGCAACTTCGAGGGCCGAAACGTCCTGTGGGTGCCAAAGCCGGACGAGGACCGGTGGGACGATCTCTCCCCTTTGCGGGAGCGGCTTTTGGAGGCGCGCCTTCACCGTGTCCCTCCGCTACGGGACGAGAAGGTGCTCGCGGGATGGAACGGGCTCGCCATCTCCGCCCTTTCGACCGGAGGAAGGGTCCTCGCCGAACCGCGCTTCGTGGCCGCGGCCACGCGGGCAGCGGACTTCGTTCTCACACGGATGGTGAAGAACGGACGCCTGGAGAGGAGCTTCGTCCTCGGCGAATCGGGTGTCCCTGCCTTTCTCGAGGATCACTCTTTCTTGGCCCAGGGCCTGCTCGACCTATTCGAGGCCAGCTTCGACCCGCGCTGGCTCAAGGCCGCCATCGACCTGTCCGAGCGGACCGAGGCCCTGTTCGGCGATGGCGGCTCGGGCGGGTGGTTCAAGACCGCCAAGGACCACGAGGAGTTGCTGGTCAGGGAGAAGCCGACCCACGATGGGGCCGAGCCCTCCGGCGCGTCCATCGCCACCCTGAACGCCCTCAGGCTCGAGGCGTTCACCGCCGACCCCCGCTGGCGTGCGCGAGCCGAGGCCGCCCTCCGCCTCCATAGAGAAACGCTCCGCGAGCACCCCCTGGCCCTCCCCGAGATGCTCGTGGCGCTCGATTTCGCGACCGACCTGGTCCGGGAGGTGGTCCTGGTCTGGGGGGAGGACCAGGGCGCCCCGGAGAGCCTCCTCGAGGTGCTGCGCCACACCTTCCTCCCAAGCCGGGCCCTCGCAGGAGCGGCTGCCGGAGCCGCCCTGGACCGGCTTGCCCTGATCGCTCCCATCGCGGCGGGCAAGACGGCGGTGAGCGGGCTCCCAACCGCCTACGTCTGCCAGCGCGGCGCCTGTCACCTCCCCGCCATCTCGCCCGAGAAGCTCCAGGACGAGCTCAAGGCCGTGAGGAGCTACCGCCCGCCGGGCACAAAAACGTAACCGGGACGGCTCTCCTGTCCCCATGAAGCCGGGCAAGGTGCTGATTTTCGAGCCGGTGCCTAAAGGACCCGTCCGCCTCCTCCCGCCCCACCACGCCCCACAGGCCCCAGAGGCACGCGTCACAGAACGTGCATCTTCGCGCAGAAGTGAATAACCATTGGGTGGACGCTGTTCTTATTTCTGGCTGCACTTCCCGCGGCCAGTCGAGGCGGGCGCGCCGGGACACTCCCTCTCCCGGCGCGCTCGCTTCGAATCTTTTGGCCCCCCTGCCCCTGCGAAAGACCTGGACCCGGATCCCTTCCCCCTCCCCGCCTCCTTCTACGGGCGCTGAGAGGGGCCGGGCGGGCGCCTCCCATCCCCCGTGGACAGGTAGGTTCGCCCGAGGGCCCGACGCCGGGATCTCTTCGGCGCGAAGGTCCTTCGAGGAGCGGGTGCTCGTGACCCCTCACCTCTACTCAACGGCACTCGGAACCCTGGCTTCGGGAAGAGAGCGAGAGCGGGCTTAACGGGGAGGGAGCCGCGCCCTTTCCTTCCCGTTTTCGAGGAAGAGCGCCCTCGTCCCCTCATCCTCTTGAGCTTCGCCGGACGCCTGGACGGGCTTCCGCCAAGGCTACAATGGCCCGCATGCCTCCCCCCATCCCCGGCCGACAGTTCGCGAGCGACAACTATGCCGGCATCTGCCCAGAGGCGTTCCAGGCGCTCGAGGAGGCCAACCGCGGCCACGAGCCCAGCTACGGCGACGACCGCTGGACGGCGGAGGCCGCCGACCTTCTCCGCGAGACCTTCGAGAGCGACTGCGAGGTCTTCTTCGCCTTCAATGGGACCGCCGCCAACTCCCTGGCGCTCGCCTCGCTGTGCCAGTCCTACCACTCCATCGTTTGCCACGAGACGGCCCACGTCGAGACCGACGAGTGCGGCGCGCCCGAGTTCTTCTCCAACGGGACCAAGGTGCTCACCGCCCCCGGTCCCCACGGCAAGCTCGGACCGGAGGCGGTCCTGCACCTCGTGAGGCGGCGGGCCGACATCCACTACCCCAAGCCCCGGGTGGTTTCGGTGACGCAGCCCACCGAGCTCGGAACGCTCTACTCCCGGGGCGAGCTCTCCGCCCTGGGCGAGCGGGCGAAGGCCCTGGGGCTCCGGGTCCACATGGACGGGGCGCGGTTCGCGAACGCGGTGGCGGCGCTCGGGGCTCGCCCCCGGGAGCTCTCCAAGGACACCGGCGTCGACGTCCTGTGCCTGGGCGGCACGAAGAACGGCATGGCGGTGGGCGAGGCGGTGCTCTTCTTCGACCGGGGCCTCTCGGAGGAGTTCGAGTACCGGTGCAAGCAGGCGGGCCAGCTCGCCTCGAAGATGCGGTTCTTGGCGGCGCCCTGGGTGGGCATGCTGCGGAGCGGAGCCTGGCTCCGCCACGCCCGCCACGCGAACGAGATGGCCGCGCTCCTCTCCCGGGAGCTCTCCCAAGCACCGGGCCTGACCATGCTCCACCCGGTAGAGGCCAATTCGGTGTTCGCGGCGCTCCCCCCCGCCGCCGCACGAGCGCTGCGCGCCCGGGGCTGGCGCTTCTACGACTTCATCGGCTCGGGGGGCGTCCGGTTCATGTGCGCCTGGGATACGACGCCCGAGGACGTCCATGCCTTCGCCACGGAGGTTGTGGTCGAGGCCGGGCGGGCCATGGGAAAAGATAGACCCTCGAGGCGCGGGGGAAGAAGTCCCGGTCAGGCGCCCCGCCGGGGCTCGCCGTCCATCACCCCGAACGCCCTCTCACCCTTGAAGACGCGGAACAAGAAGGCCAGGGCGGGGAAGAGCAAGAGCGCGCCGCCGGCGAGGGCCCAGAGGAGCGCGACCAGGGTGGCGCGGGGAGCGGCCGCTCCCTCTACGGTGAGGGAAGGCGGCAAGAGATAGGGATACTGGGAGGCCCCCCAGCCCAACACGATGAGGGTCACCTCTGCGATGGCCGCCGCCCGGCCCAGCCGGACCCGGCCCCGCGCCAAGGCGAACAGGGCGGTCACCGCCGAGACCGCGGTGGCGAGGTGGAGCGGGAGGGTGAAGCCCCGGCGGGTGAGGCCGGCGAAGACCGCCGGCGCCTCGCGCGCGGAGAGGAGCGCGACCGCCACCGCGCACCCGAAGACAGCGACGCCCGCGAGAAGGGCGCGGAGGCGGAAGTCCTCGCGGAGCGCCCCCTCGGCCTCGACCGAGAGGTAGGCCGCCGCCAAGAAGGCAAAGAGCGCGGCCGCGAAGAGGCCCACCGCGAGGGTGAAGGGGGTGAGCCACCCGAGCGGAGGCGCACCCTCGGCAACGCCCGGCCCGGCCCGGCCCGACGCCACCGCTCCCACCACGACCCCGAGGACGACCGGCGCGAGGAAGGAGGAGAGGGAGAAGGCGAGCCCCCACCGCCGCTGGATCCGGTCGCGGGGATGGTCATAGGCACGAAACGTGAACGCTGCACCGCGCAGCACGATCCCGACGAGGAGGAGGGTGAGCGGTGCAAACAAGGAGATGCACAGCGCCGCGAACGCTGCGGGGAAGCCGGTGAACAGCACCACCACGACGAGCACCAGCCAGACGTGATTGGCCTCCCAGACCGGGCCGATGGCCCGCTCCACGAGGGCCCGTTGCTCCCCGCGTCGGGGGCCGCTCGCGAACAGGTCCCAGATCCCCCCGCCGAAGTCGGCGCCCGCCAATAGAGCGTACAAGACGAGGGCCACGAGGACGGCGCCGGCGGCGAGGGACGCGGGGGTCACGACTCGGCCTCCCCAGGCGCGTGCGCCATCTGCCGCCAGAGCAAGAGCACGACCATGAATGCCAGGAAGGCGTACAGGACGCCGAACGCCATCATGGGCGCGAAGAGGTGGGTCACCGGGGTCACGGAGTCGGCCGTGCGGAGCACGCCCCGGACGGTGAACGGCTGGCGCCCCCACTCGGTCACGAGCCAGCCCGCCTCCAGGGCCAAGAAGCCCGCCGGCGAAAGGCAGACGAGCGCGCGCAAGAACCGGGGGCCCGGGTCCCGCCCTCGCAGGCGGAGGAGGAGCCAGAAGAGGCCGGCGAGCGCCAATAGCCCGCCCAGCCCGACCATGACCTGGAAGGCCGGATGGACGAGCCGCACGTTGGGCCAGTCCTCCCGGGGAAAAGCGGCGAGCCCCTGTACCTCGCTGTCTGGGTCGTGGAAGGCGAGGAGCGAGAGGCCCTTCGGGATCTCGAGCGCGAACCGCGTCGTCTGCCGGTCCGGATCGGGAATCCCCCCGAGCCGCAGGGGCGCACCGCGCTCCGTCTCGAACTGCCCCTCGAGCGCCGCCAGCTTCAGAGGCTGTATTTGGGCCACCTCGCGCGCCGAGAAGTCGCCCGACAGCGGTTGCAAGAGCGCGGCCGCGGTACCCACCCCCATCACGATGCGCAGCGCCGCCCGGTGGAACGGATCGGCCCCTCGACGGAGGAGGAAGAAGGCGTGGATGCCGCCCACGGCGAAGGCCGTCGCCAGGTAAGACGAGAGGAGGACGTGGATCACCTCGTGCGCCCACCCCGGCGGAAACATGGCCACAAGCGGACGCACCTCCCGGGCTCGGCCCAGCTGATCGAGGGAGAAACCCGCCGGGGCGTTCATCCAGGCGTTCGCCAGGGTGACGAAGAAGGCAGAGAGCGCGCCGCTCGCGGCCACCACCGCCCCGGCGGCGAGGTGCAGCCCGGACGACACCCGCCCCCAGCCGTAGAGGTAGATGCCGAGGAAGATGGCCTCGGCGAAGAAGGCGAAGCCCTCGAGCGAGAACGGCATCCCGATGATGGGTCCAGCGAACGACATGAATCGCGGCCAGAGGAGCCCGAGCTCGAAGGAGATCACCGTCCCGGAGACCGCCCCCACCGCGAACAGGATGGCGGTGCCCTTGGCCCAGCGGCGGCAGAGCTCCCGGTGCGGCCCGGAGCCCTTCCAAAGCGCCGTCGCCTCCGCCAGCACCATGAAGAGCGGCATCGCCACCCCCACCGCCGCGAAGACGATGTGGAAGGCGAGCGAGACGCCGAACAGGGCCCTGGCCGCGAGGAGGTCCGGCACCGCCGCATCTTGCCCGGAGCATCCCGCCCCGGGTGCGACCCGATGGGTCGGGCAGGTGGTGGTCAGGCGGGCGGCGGCTCGCTGCCGCTCGACCGCGGCCCCACCCGGCGCGCCGGGACCCCCGCCCAGATCTCCCCGGGCCCCACCCTCGCCCCCTTGGAGAGGACCGCTCCGGCGGCGATCACCGCGCCATCGCCGATGGTGCACCCGGGCAAGACCACCGCCATGAGCCCCACCGTCACCCCCCGCCCGATGCGCACCGGCGCGGTCACGAGGTGCCCTCGCTCGGCGGAGTGGCAGACCAGGGTGACGTCCCCGCCGATGACGGTGTCGTCCCCGATCTCGAGAAGGTTCTGGTCCGCGATCACCGCGGTGTTGATGTGGACGCGGCGCCCGATCTTCGCCCCCATGAGCCGGTGGTACAGGGGCAACAGGGGCGTGAGCCTTATCCAGTTCATGAAGCTGAACCGGAGGACGAGAGTCAAGGCGTTGTAGCTCGCCCAGCGGAAGGCCCCGAGCGAGAAGTAGGAGAAGCGCCCCACCGGCGTTCCCGCGGAGAGCGTGAGCCACCTCACCAGGGGGAGGACGAGGAGGAGGGAGAGCCCGAACACCAGGTAGGCGGCCGCGAGCGCCACGCCCAGTCCGAGGGAGCGGAGCGCCCCTTCGGCGGGGAGCGGCCCCGTCGCCCATGACCACAGCGCCACCGCCGGCCAGAGCGCCGCCCCGAGGACCACCGCCACCTCGGCGAACAGGAAGAGCGTGACGAGCGCGTGCAGCGGGGTGAAGAGCCGGTCCTGCCAGGGAGAAGGGGCCATCCCCAGAGGATCGGCGGGCCCGGGCCGGGCCTCAAGTCCCTTCGAGCGCGAAGGGCCCGGACTGCCGTCCGGGGGAGGGACAGGACAAATCCCCCCGGCCCTTCCCCCCGCCATTCCCCCGCGGGGGCGGGCCTAGACCTTCGGGCCGAGCCGGTCCGCGAGGAACGAGAGCGTCCGGGCCCAGGCCTCCCGGGAAGCCTCGACCCGGTAGGACCGGCGCGTGTCGTTGAAGAACGCGTGGGGCGCCCCCGGGTAAACGTGGAGCTCGAGGGTCTTCCCGGCCGCCCGCATGGCCTCTTCGAACGTGGGGAGCTGCTGCACGAGGCGCGCGTCCTCGGCTCCGTAGTGGCCCAAGAACGGGCAAGCGATCCGCGCGATCCGGTCGGCTGCGGGCGGGGCGCCGTAGAACACCACCGCCGCGCAGAGCGCGGGATCCCGGGTCGCCACCTCGGCGGCGAGGGCTCCCCCCATGCAGAAGCCCAAGGTCCCCACCCGCCGCCCCTTCACGGCGGGCGAGGCCCTGAGCCAGGCGACGGCCAGAGCGAGGTCCTTCGCCCAGCCGGCAAAAAGCTCCTCGCGGTTCTTGGGGAAGATGGCCGCGAGCGTCTCGTTCACCGGCCCCCGCTCCCCCTCGGCGAGGCCCAGGAGCACCTCCGCCCGCTTGGCGGCGTCGGGAAGGCCGGCCCAGGCCTGCGGCGGAACGGTGTCGAGGAATCGCTTGGCGCGCTCCACCCGCTCCGGAGACAAGGGCGGGGGGAAGCCCCCGTCCCGGGAGAAGAGCGCCGGCGCGAGGACGGCGTACCCCGCGGCGGCGAGCCGGGCGGCGACGTCCCGGATGTGCTCGTCCACGCCCCAGATCTCCTGCACCAGCACGATGCCCGGGAGCGGCTCCTCCACCCGCTCCGGCCGAAAGAGGTGTCCGATGCGGGATCCGGGGAGCTCGATTTCGGAAGTGGCAAGCTTCATTGGGGGCCCTCTCGCCAAGGACTCTAGGGGCGAACGAAGCCCAACGGCCCGGACCAGATGAGGCCCCGGGCCGGGAGGTGCCTCTACCGCTGCTCACGTGCTTTCGAGCAACGCCAACACCTTCCCTGGAACGTTGGTGATGAGCGCGCTCGCCCCGAGCCCCGAGAGCCGAAAGACCTCGGCGGGCTCGTCGACGGTCCAGACGTTCACAAAGAGACCCCTTCTTCGCCACCGCCGCATACGGCCCGGGGTGACGAGCCGCGCCGCCGGGTGCACCGCGGCCGGGCGGGCGAGGCGGACCCCCACAAAGGCCTTCATCCGCCAGAGGTACCCGCCGTCCAGGAGAACGCCCCGCGCCACCTCGGGCGCCGCGGCCCGGAAGGCGGCGAGGAGCTCGAAGTTGAAGGAGGAGACCACTACCCGGCCGGCTGCGCCGGACCGGCGGAGGACCTCGGCCACCGCGGCCGAGAGGCGCGGATCCCGCCCCTTCAACTCGACGTTCACGATCGCCGGCACGAGCATCTCGAGCGCCTCGGCGAGGAGCGGGATGCGCTCCCCAAGGTGGCCTTCCCCCTTCCACGCCCCGGCGTCGAGCTCGCGGAGCGCGCCGAGCGGAGAGTCGGGGACGGAGAGGGATCGGCCGGTGGTCCGGCGGGTGTCCTCGTCGTGGACGACGACCACCTCCCCGGTCCCGCACCGCCACACGTCCAGCTCCACGCCGTCCGCCCCCTGCTTCAGGGCCAGCCCGAAAGCGGCCAGCGTGTTCTCGGGTGCGTCGGCGCTGGCACCGCGGTGCCCCAGGACGAGGGGTCTCGGTCCCGGGCGCGACGCGGGATCGTGCGAATCTCCGAAGGGCATCGTCTTTTGCGACAGCCCGCCGCGCAGGCCGGGCCTGGCGACGGATCGGGTCGGCCGCTATCCTAGCCTTCTCCACGCGATGGCGCGGAGAAGGCACCGATGGCCGAGCTCGCCGTGACCGTCTTCGTCGTCCTCCTCGTTCTCGGGGCGATGAAGATCCCGGCCCTCGGCGACGCCATCGGCCGGAGGCTCCGCGGCCCTTCCCCCACAGTTCCGGCCGAGCCGCTCCCCGGTTCGAAGCGCGCCTCCCGCTAGCGCTTCTTCCCCTCCTCTGCCGTCCGGGCCCCGAGAAGTCGCTCGGCGAGCGATCGGACGAGCGGGTGCACGGCGCCGTCTACGGAAAGGGCGGCGAGATCGGTGTTGCCCAAGAACCCGAGGAGCTTCAGCGCCACCTTGGGCTCGGTGTAGGGGTTACGCGCCACCGCCAGGGCCACCGCCGGCTGGGTCCGGAAGCGGCGCGACTCGGCCAGCAGCCGCAAGGTCTCCGGCCGGCAGGGACGCCGCGAGGCGATCCGGACCGCGAACGGCTCGGTGAGCTGCGGGTTCCGGAGGAGCTCCCGAACCACCTCGGGGGCCCCCTCGGCGGCGAGCCGGGCCAAGAGGTCGGGATCCTTCTGGATGCGGGCCAAGGACTTCTTGTGGCCCAAGGAGAGCCGGGAGAGGCGGGCGTCGGCCGGCTCGCGAGGCTCGACCCACGCCTTCAAGGGGGGCGGCGAGAGGAAGAGGCTCGTCACCTCGGCGAGCTCGTGTTTGGCGGCGGCGGCGTAGAGCGCGGCGAGCCCGTCGTAGGAGAGCTCCGCCCCGGGGTCGAGGAACGCCTGGCCGATGGCGAGGAGGGCCGCTCGGGCCGGAGCCTCCGGGCTCCTCGAAAGCGCCGCCAGGGCGAGGACGGTCGCCTCGGGATCTCCCCGCGCGACCGCCCGGGCGGCGGCCCGGGCCCGGATGGGCCCCTCCGCCAGCGCCCCGAGCCTTTGCACCAGCGCCCGGGCGGCGGCCTCGGCGACGACCAAGGCGATCGGGTCGCGGCCGGACCGGGCCGGGGGAAGGCGGCTCAACGGGTGGTCCCTTCCGCCTCGGCCCGCACCCGAACGCTCGTCCCGGCGAGGTTTTCGGGGGCGTCGCCCAGGGGAATCAAAAACCCGATCCGGTCGCCGGGTGCGATCACCTTGGGGGCGCGCTCCTTGACCGCGGCCGCCATGGCCTCCAAGGCGGCGCGGTCGACGGCCTTGTCCACCTCCTCGGGCGTGGGCACGGCCCCGGCCCGCGCCGCACCGCGCGCGATCACCTCCCCGTGGCGGAGGAGCTCGGCCTCGAGGCGAACCGCCTCCACCGGGCCAGGCGCCCGGGACAGCACCTCGCCTTTCACGAGGAGCAGGGCACCGCCCGAGGTCTGGTGGTACACGCTCGAGGTGAGGCCCGTGACCTCGAATGGCCCGGCGTGCCGCGGCGCCACCCAGAGCGCCCGCAGGAGGTTCGACGGACGCAGGGCGGAGGGGCCGAGCGGCGCCTCTCCCGAGAGCACCATCCGGAACGCCAGGGCGACGGCCAATAGACCGACCAGGGCGAGCGCGTTCACCGCCGTCGCCCGCAGGCGGGGCTCCTGCGCGAGAGGGGGGGACGCGGACGAAGCCTGCGAGGGCCTCTCCTCGGCGATCGGATGGTGCACCGCCGGTCCCGGGCGCAAGGGCGGGGGGAGAGGCGGCTCCCCGGGCGGAGCGGCGGCGGCCGGCTTTTCCCCCGTCTTCTCGGTGGCGAGCGCGAGCGGCTCCTCCGACCGGGCCTCGAAGCCGAGGCCCCCCAGGCCCATCTGACCGAGGTCGGCGAGGAGAACGTCGCTCGGGTCGGCGAAGGGAGCGGAAGGACCCGGCGGAGGTCGCTCCTCCAGAGCCAGGTCCGTCGCCAGGGAGACGAAGGGTCCGGCCTGCTCCGAGGGCGGGCGCTGCGGGGCGACCGCCGGCGCCCCGAGGAGCTGGGACAGGTCGGTCACCGGCAGGCTCGGGGCGCTCCCGGGGGACCCTGCGGCGAAGGGATCGGCTGGGGGCGGGGCGAAGGGGTCCGGCTCTCCGACAGGCTTACTTTCCGCGGGCGATGGGGGCGGGGCGGCCGCCGCGGGCCTCTCGGCGAGGTGGACGAACGGATCGTCCGGCGGGCCTTGGGCGGGTTCGGCGGGGTACAGGCCGGCGGCCGCGAACGGGTCGGGGGCTTGGGTAGGCTGGGGGACGGGGGCGGGGAGAGGGGGGGCGGAGGCGCCGCCCCCGAGATCCCCGGACGGCCCCCGCACCGGTGGATGCCGGGGGAGCCCGGGCGTGAGCTCGAGCTCGATGCCCGGAGCCGGCCGCGGCGGCTCGGGCGCCTCCTCCCGCTTCACCACGAAGACCGTCCGGCACCGCGAGCACCGGACCTTGGCGCCGCGCGGACCGACCTTCTCGTCCGCGACCCGGAATCTCGCCTGGCAGCCCGTGCAGATGACGATCATGCGGCCCCCGTCCGGGGTTTCGAGACTACACCTCGAACGCCCTTGACACCAGACGTCGCGAACAGAAGAATCGGCGAATTGCGCGAACTTATGGCCCCGGACTCCCCGATGAATGAAGAGCGCAGCGACCTTCCGAACTCGCCCGCGCCCGCCACCGGGCGAGAGCCCAAGGTCATCAAGCGGTACACCAACCGAAAGCTCTACGACACCGAGGAATCCCGGTACGTCACCCTCGACGAGATCGCCCGGATGATCAAGGGCGGTGCCGAGGTGAGGATCATCGACAACCGGACCAAGGAGGACCTCACCTCCGTCACCCTCGCGCAGATCATCTTCGAGGAGGAGAAGAAGACCTCGAAGATGAGCCTCGATACCCTGAAGGAACTCATCCGCCACGGCGGGGAGGTGGCCCAGCGGTTGGTCGAGGGCACCCAGGCCGAGCTTCGGGGCCGGGTGGAGGCGGTCCGGGCGGCCGCGGAGCAGCGGGTCCAGAGCCTGCTCACCCGCGGGCAGGACACGCGAGACCGCGCGGTGGAGCTCGTGCAGTCGTCGCAGGAGGCGATGCTCGCCTTCCAGCGCAAGGTGGACGAGCGCGTGCGCGCCGCGGTCGAGGGGATGGCCAGCCTCGGCGAGGTCCGGCGGCAGCTCGACGAGCTCGGGCGCCGGATCGAGACCCTGGAGCAGCGGATCGAGGAACTCTCCAAGAAGCCGCCGGCGGCGCCCCCGCCCTAGGCCTCCGCCCCATCCCCCGGGTCGGTCCCCCCCCCGCGGGCGAGGAGTTCGTCGGCGATGGCGGAGAGCGCCCGCGCCCCCGGCGAGCGGGGGGCGTGCTCGAACACCGTCCGGCCGTGGCTTTGCGCCTCGTCGACCTTCACCGACCACCCCAGGACGGTCGGCGACAGGGTCCCGGGGAAGCGCTCCCGGAGTTTCTCGAGGATCTCCAAGGCGAGCTGCGTGCGCCGGTAGAGGGTGGCCACGACCAGCGTCACCTCGGGAGCGCGGCCGGTGTCTCTCTTGAGCCGCTTCAGGCTCTCGAGCACCTCGGCGCAGCCGTCGAGGGCGAGGTAGGTGAGGGCCACGGGGACGACGAGCTCGCGCGAAGCGCGCAGGACGTTCTCGGTGACGAGCGACTGCGAGGGCGGAGCATCGATGAGCACGAGGTCGTAGCGCCCTCCCGGCACCTCCCCGAGCCTTTGGTCGAGCCTCTCCGCCCGGTCGGGGGCGGCGGCCACCGCGACCGGGAAGTCGGCGAGGTCCTTGTTCGCCGGCAAGAGGTCGATCCCCTGGGCCGGGCTCCTCACCACCGCCTCGAAGGGGACGGCGGCCGCGTCGAGGAGCCAGTCGTGGACCGTAGGGGAGAGCCCGCGCACGTCCATCCCGAGCGACTTGCCCGCGTGACCCTGGGTGTCCATGTCCACGAGGAGTACCCGGCGGCCGCGGGAGGCGAGACGCGCCGCCACGTTCACGCACAGCGTGGTCTTGCAGGTGCCGCCCTTCTCGTTCACGAACGCGATGCGGCGCATCGTTCTCTTCTAGGAGCCCTTTTCCTCCCGAAAGCCGCGGGGCCGTCCGCGAGGCTCCCCCTCCTCCGCCCCCCCTTGCCCCTCCTCCCGGGCCGGGCCCTTCTCCCCCACCCGGGCCGCGAGCCCGTCGATCAAGGACTCGAGCTCCTCGAGCTTCTTCTTCAGGGCGGCCACGTCCCCGCGGGAGGGGAGGTTGGCGGCGTGCAGCGCCTCCTGCATGGCCCGCTCGAAGGTCTCCCTCGCCCCCAGGGCCGAGGTGAAGAGGGTCCGTAGTCCCGAGGTGACCGACTCGCTCGCGAGGACCCGGCCCATCACCCTGCCCATCCGCTCCTCTCCCGCCGAGAGCACCCGGCGGAGAGCAGGACTCTTGAGGAGGTCGTCGAGGGTCATGGCCGCGTGTGGACTTGTCGCCCTCCCCCCGCTAGCTTGTCAAGCCTCGTGGCGGATTCCACCCTCCTCGACCGGCAGCTCGTCTTCGTCACGGGCAAGGGCGGCGCCGGCAAGTCGACGGTGACCGCGGCGCTCTCCCTGCTCGCCGCCCGCGGGGGCAAGCGGGTCCTGGTCTGCGAGGTGCACGCCGCACAGGAGCGGATCGGGCCCTTGCTCGGGGGAGAGGCCGGGAACGGGGTCATGAGGGAGGTCCGCCCCGGAATCCACGCCCTCGACGTCCGCCCCGGCGAGGCGATGCGCGAGTACGGCCTCCTCGTCCTCCGCTTCCGCGCGGTCACCCACGCGGTGTTCGAAAACCGGGTGGTCCGCTACTTCTTGCGGGTCGTCCCTTCGTTGGCCGAGCTGGTCGTCTTGGGGAAGATCCTGCACGAGGCTCGCTTCCGCCGGCCCGACGGCCGGCCGCGGTGGGACCTCGTCCTCGTGGACGCGCCCGCCACCGGCCACGCGGTCCAGCTCCTCCGGGTCCCCTCGGCGCTCCTCGACGCCGTTCCCGCGGGCCCGCTCCGCCGCGACGCCGAGTGGATGGAGCGCCTCCTCCTCGACCCGGTCCGGACCGCGGTGGCCCTCGTGACCCTGCCCGAGGAGATGCCCGTGAACGAGGCGGTGGAGCTCGACGCCCAGGTGCGCGGCGTCCTGGGCATGGCCCGGGCCGGACTGTTCGTGAATGCGATGCCCGGGAGCCGGGTTTCCCCGGAGGAGGCGCGGGCCCTCTCCCCGGCGAGCGGATCTCCTCCCCCCCTCGGCCCGGCCGCCCGGGCCGCGGAGCTTTCCTCGCTCCGGGCGGAGGAGGCGAAGCGACACCTCACGAGGGCCTGCGCCGCCCTCGACCTTCCCGTGACCGTCGTTCCCCTCTTCCCCTCGGCCGACTGGGGGCCCCTCGAGGTGGAGAAGGTGGCCGACGCCATCGACTCCGCCTGGCGCCTTCGGAGGGCGGGGTGAGCGGCGTCCGAGAGAGCCTCTCCGGGCGTCGCATCGCGGTGTGCGTGGGCTCGGGCGGGGTGGGAAAGACCACGGTCGCGGCCGCGCTGGCCCTCTCCCGGGCGATCGAGGGGGGCCGGGCGCTCGTCTGCACCATCGACCCGGCCCGTCGCCTCGCCAACGCCCTCGGGCTCACCGCCCTCGGCAACGTCGAGACCCGCATCTCGCCGGCCCGGCTCCGCGAGGCGGGGCTCTCCCTCCGGGGAGAGCTCTTCGCCATGATGCTCGACGTGAAGCGGACCTGGGACGACCTCGTCGCCCGCTACGCTCCCGACCCCGTCCGGCGCGAGAGGATCCTCTCGAACCGGCTCTACCAGCAGATGTCCGCCGCCCTGGCCGGCTCCCAGGAGTACATGGCCATGGAGAAGCTCTACGAGCTCTCGGCGGATCGAGACTACGACCTCATCGTCCTCGACACCCCCCCCACCGCCCACGCCCTCGACTTCCTCGACGCCCCCACCCGGATCCTCGACTTCCTCGGGAACGAGGCGGCCCGCACCTTCCTCGCCCCGGCCCTGGGGGCCGGGCGGTTCGGCCTCCGGCTCGCACAGCTCTCGGGCGGCTACGCGGCGAAGGCCCTGGCCCGCTTCACCGGACAGCAGGCGCTCCTCGACCTGGGCGAGTTCCTCCAGAGCTTCCAGGGAATGTACGACGGGTTCAAGGAGCGCGCCGCGGCGGTGCGGGCCCTCCTCTCCCGCCCCGGGGTCGGGTTCGTGCTCGTCACCTCGCCGAGCTCCCTCGCCGTCCGGGAGGTGCTCGCCTTCCACGAGCGGCTCCTGGCCGAGTCCATGCCCGTGGCGGGCCTCGTGGTGAACCGGCTCACCCAAGACCTCTGGCCCTTCCCCTCCCCCCTCCCCAAGGCGTCGGAGCTAGAAGAGCCGCTCCGGGTCGCCGGGCTTTCGACCGGGGAGCCCTTCCCGCCGACGGGGGAGGGACCTCTCGCCGGGCGGCTCTGCGCCATCCTCGAAGAGCACCAGGCCCTGGTCCTGGGCGAGAGGCAGGTCTTGGCCCCGCTCCTCGAGGGCCTCGGCGGCCCATGTGCGATGGTTCCCCGCCTGGAGACGGACGTGCACGACCTCGCGGGCCTCGCCAGGCTGGCGGCTAAGCTCTAACATTCCCTTCGATGGTCTCCTTCGACGTGACCACTCGATCGCCCACCGAGATGGTGGACATCACCGAGCGGGTCCAGGCGGCGGTCCGGACCTCCGGGGTCGAGAACGGCATCTGCCTCGTCTTCGTGCCCCACACCACCGCGGGCCTCACAGTGCAGGAGAACTCCGACCCGGCCGTCCAGAGCGACCTCCTCGCCGCACTCGCCCACGTGGTGCCGAAGGAGCTCCCCGGCGGCTACCACCACGCCGAGGGGAACGGCCCCGCCCACGTCAGGACCTCGCTCGTCGGCAATTCCACCACCGTCCTCATCGACGGTGGGGAGCTCATCCTCGGGGTCTGGCAGGGGATCTACCTCTGCGAGTTCGACGGCCCGCGCACCCGCCGGGTGCTCGTGAAGGCGATCCGCGGCTAAAGGTAATAGACCCGGCCATGGTCGACGCGCGGCCCCCGCCCCGGACCCTTTTCCCCCTCGCCGCCCTCTCCGCGGCCCTTTGGGCCGCCTGCGCCACCTCGCCCCGGGCCGTCCCCCCGCCCGCAGAAGCCCGGGAGGCCCTCGAGGAAACGGCCCCCGCCAATCCCCCCGCCGCCGAGCTCTCCTTCCCGCCGGAGGAGCTCACGGTCTCGCCGCTCGACCTCGAGCTTTCGGAGAAGAACGACGAGGAGCTCTTCGCCATCGGGACGGCCGCCTACGGGGCGAAGGACTTCGAGCGCGCCGCCGCCGCCTTCGCCCGGATCCCCGATCGCTTCCCCGGCTCGCCCCACGAGGCCGCGGCGCTCTTCGACGCCGGGCTCGCCTACGAAGAGCTCGGAAGGTGGGACCTCGCCCTGGAGCGGTTTCGCGCCCTCGCCGCGGGGTACGAAGGGTCGGACGCGCTCGAGGCCGCCTTCAAGGTGGCCGAGTGCCTCTACCAGCTCGGCGATCTTTCCAAGACCCAAGAGGCCCTCCTCGCCATCGCCGGCCGGCCCGGGCTCGACCCCTCCTCGCTCGTCCGGGTCCTGACCCAGCTCGGGGTGGTGGAGCTCGAGGACGGCCGGCCCGACGACGCCGAGCGAACGCTGCGCCGGGCGCTCGCCGCCTTCCAGGCGGCCGCCTCCGCCGAGCCGCTCGACCCCTACTACCCCGCCCAGGCCGAGTACTACCTGGGGGAAACCTACCGCGGGTGGTTCCTCGCCCTTTCGGTCGACCCCTCCACCTCCGACGAGGAGAAGCTCGAGGAGACCCTGGAGCACAAGTCCGAGATGCTGCTCTCCGCGCAGGGCCACTACCTGCGGGCCATCCGCATGGGCGACGACCGCTGGGCGATCGCCTCCGGGGTCCGGGTGGCCGAGCTCTATGACGACTTCCGCCGGCAGCTTCTCGAGGCGCCCTTGCCGCCCGGGCTCGACGAGGAAGCGGCCCGTGCCTACCGGGAGGAGCTTCGTTCCAAGGTCCGGGTCCTCGCCACGAAGGCGGTCGCCGCGTACGAGGCGGCCCTCGGGCGCGCCGCCCGCTCCGGGGTGGACGACCTGCGATTCCTGGGCGAGGCGGAAGATGCCTTGCAAAGGCTACGGGAGGCGCTGGGAGACCGGAGGATCTGAGGACGCCTCCCCGTACAACGCTTCGAGCTCGCGCCGGTAGCGCGCCTCGATGACCTTCCGCTTGAGCTTCTGCGAGGGGGTGACCTCCCCCTTCGCCTCGCTGAACTCCGCCGCGAGCACCCGGAACTTCTTCACCATCGCGTAGCGGGGGAGGGCCGCGTTCACCTTGTCGACCCCGCGCTTCACCGCCGCCCGCATCTCGGGGTGGGCGGCGAGCGCCGGAAGGTCGCGCTCCGCGAGCCCGTTCCCCAAAGCCCAGAGGCGGGCCGCCTCGGGGTCGAGGGTGACGAGAGCGGTGACGAAGCTCCGCCGGTCGCCGTGCACGAGGACCTGGGAGAGGAGCGGACAGGCGGTCTTCAGGCGAGACTCCAGCTCCGCCGGGGCGACGAACTTCCCCCCCGAGGTCTTGATGAGGTCCTTCTTCCGGTCGGTGATGGTGAGGTAGCCCTCGGCGTCAACCTCGCCCACGTCCCCGGTGTGCAGGAAGCCCTCCCCGTCGAGCGCCTCTTGGGTCTCCTCGGGGAGGCCCCGGTACCCGCGCATCACCCAGGGCCCGCGCACCAGGACCTCCCCGTCGCTGGCGATCCGGACCTCCATGCCGGGGAGGGGACGGCCCACGGTCCCGATGCGCCAGGCGTCGAGCTTGTTGCAGTGCGTGGCGGCGGAGGTCTCGGTGAGGCCGTAGCCCTCGAGGATACTCACCCCCATGGCATCGAAGAACTCCGCCACCTCGCAGGAGAGCGGCGCCGACCCGGAGACGAAGAACTTTAGGCGGCCGCCGAAGAGGGCGCGGATGCGCTGAAATACCAGCCGGTCGGCGAGCGCCCGTCGGGCCGCAAGAAAGGGACCGATCGGCCGGCCGGCCCGCTCGGCCCGCCGGGCGGAAAGCCCCGCCTCGAGGGCGAAGCGGAACAGGGCCGCCTTGAGCGGCCCGCCCTCGCGCGCCCCGGCGAGGACCCGGGCGTGCACCTTCTCGAAGATCCGGGGGACGGCGCAGACGAAGGTCGGTCGCAGGTGGGACAGGTTCTCGACGATCTTGTCGATCCGCCCGTCGACCGCGGTCGGGAACCCGAGGCGGAGCTGAGCAGTGCCGACCATCTTCCCGAACGAGTGGGCCAGGGGGAGCCAGAAGAACTGGAAGGCGTCGGGGTGGTCCAGGATCCCCGACCTCTCCACCGAGAGGGACTGCGCCACCCAGCAGGCATGGGTCAGCTCGACGCCCTTGGGCCGGCCGGTGGTCCCGGAGGTGTAGAGGAGGGTCGCTACCCAGTCGCCCTCGACCGCGGCCGCCGTCTCCTCGAAGCTCCCCGGGTGGGCCAGATCGAAGGCCCGGCCCCGCTCCAAGAGCTCGGCGAAGGTCATCACCCACCCGTCGGGAGTGGGCCGGCCGTCAAAGGTCACGACCTTCTTCAGCCCGGGAAGATCCGCCCGCCGCGAGGCGATCTTCGCCACCTGCTCGTCGGTGTCCACGAAGGTCACCACCGCGCCCGAGTCGGAGAGGATGTAGGCGCACTCCTCGGCCGTGGAGGAGGGGTAGATCGCGCTCGTCGAGGCGCCGGTGCAGAGCACCCCGTAGTCGGCCAGGATCCACTCGATCCGGGTCCCGGCGGCGATGGCGCAGACCTCCCCGGGCGAGACCCCGAGCTCCCTGAGCCCGGCCGCCACGTCTCGGACCCGCGCCTCCGTGGCCGCCCAGGTGAGGCTCTTCCAGGAGCCATTCGCGGGGTAGCGAAAGGCCTCCGCCTGTGGACTCCTCCCCACCCGCTCGAGGAACAGGTCGGGGACGGTCTTCGAGGTCTCGAAAGGCAAGGGCCCCTCCTCCCTGACGCGGACGGACTGTAGACCACGTGGCCCCGGCGCTCCACCGAAGGCTTCGCCGGGGACCTTCTCGCCCCGGTGGGCAGGAGGGTCCGCCATGGCGCGCTGTCCGTCCGCGATCACGGACGGCTACGGGCCTTTTCGGCCGCTTGACAGCGCGGACGTCCGCTCAATAGGATTTGGCTCCAACGCAACGGATCAACCGGCGCCCACCGCGCGCCCCAGAGGACACGATGGCCATCCCCCCGAACCGCAAGCTTCGCTTCGAGACCCTCCAGGTGCACGCCGGGCAAGAGCCCGCGCCGGGCACGAACGCCCGGGCGGTCCCCATCTACCAGACCACCTCCTACACCTTCGATTCGGCCGAGCACGGCGCGAACCTCTTCGCCCTGAAGGAGTTCGGGAACATCTACACCCGGATCATGAACCCCACCACCGACGTCTTCGAGAAGCGCATGGCCGCGCTCGAGGGCGGCGTGGCGGCCCTCGCCACCTCCTCCGGCCAGGCGGCCCAGTTCGTCACCATCGCCAACATCGCCCAGGCGGGCGACAACATCGTCTCCTCGAGCCTCCTCTACGGGGGCACCTACAACCAGTTCAAGGTGACCATCCCAAGGCTCGGTATCGGGGTGAAGCTCGTCGAAAGCGACGAGCCGGAGAAGCTCGGGGCGGCCATCGACGGGAAGACCCGGGCGCTCTACGTCGAGTCGATCGCCAACCCCTCGGGCAGCGTCCCCGACCTGGAAGGGCTCGCCAAGGTGGCCCACCAGGCGGGCATCCCCCTCATCGTCGACAACACCTTCGGGGCGGGGGGCTACCTCTGCCGGCCCATCGAGTGGGGCGCCGACATCGTGGTCGAGTCCGCTACCAAGTGGATCGGGGGGCACGGGAACTCCATCGGCGGCGTCATCGTCGACTCGGGCAAGTTCGACTGGGCGAAGAGCGGCAAGTTCCCCTTCTTCACCCAGCCCTCGCCCGGCTACCACGGGCTCGTCTTCAACGACGTGTTCGGGCCCAAGGGGCCGTTCGGGAACATCCAGTTCATCATCCGCGCCCGGGTGGAAGGGCTCCGCGATCTGGGACCAGCCCTCTCCCCCTTCAACGCCTTCCTCTTCCTCCAGGGGCTCGAGACCCTCTCCCTCAGGGCCCAGCGCGAGTGCGACAACACCCTGTCGCTCGCCCGCTGGCTCAAGACCCACCCCCAGGTCTCCTGGGTGAACTACACCGGCCTCGAGGAACACCCCGCCCATTCCCGCGCTCGCAAGTTCTTGAAGAACGGCTTCGGCGCGGTGTTCTGCTTCGGCATCACGGGCGGCTACGAGGCCGGCAAGAAGTTCATCAACGGGGTGAGGCTCGCCTCCCACCTCGCCAACGTCGGGGACGCGAAGACCCTCGTCATCCACCCCGCCTCCACCACCCACCAGCAGCTCTCCCCCGCCGAGCAGGCCTCGGCAGGCGTCACCCCCGACCTCGTCCGGATCTCGGCGGGGATCGAGCACATCGACGACATCAAGGAGGACCTCGAGGAGGCGTTCCGGGCGGCGAGGTGAGGCGCCTCCCCGCATCCCTAGAATGCCCGCGTCGTTTGCCGGGCGAAGGGAAGACGCACGGCCTAGAGGCCCCTTCTCCGTGACCCGGGGAAGGAGCGCTCCCTAACTTCGGGTCACCGAGGCGGGCGCGCCTTTATCCCAGGAGCTCGCCCAAAAAGCTCGTGCCGACCTCTGGGGTGAGCCCGAAGAAGTCGGCCACCGTCGCCCCCAGGTCGGCGAACGATTCGCGCGTCCCGAGGCTCCCCCCGCCCCGCCCGGGAGCGTGGACGAGCAGGGGAACGTACTCGCGCGAGTGATCGGTGGAGGGAGTCGTCGGATCGCATCCGTGGTCGGCGGTGAGGGCGAATAGATCGCCGGGCCATAGCCTTCCCAGGATGGGCGGCAGGGCCCGGTCCAGCTCCTCGAGCGCCCGGGCGTAGCCGACCGGGTCGTTGCGGTGCCCATAGAGGCTGTCGAAGTCGTTCAGGTTCACGAAGAGGAGCCCGTGACCCACCCGATCGAGGAGGGCCTCGGTCCGCCGCAGCCCGTCGGCGTTCCCTTCCGTGTGGATCTCCTCGGTCACGCCCTTGTGGTCGAAGACGTCGGGGATCTTGCCGACGCCGATGACCGGAACCTTCGCCTCATGAAGCCTCTCGAGCACGGTCGGCCCGGGCGCCGCGAGCGCGAAGTCCTTGCGGTTGTACGTCCGCCGGTAGGCCCCCGGCTTGCCCAAGAACGGCCGGGCGATGACCCGCGCCACCCGGAACCGGTCGAGGATCCTGCGGGCGGTCCGGCACCAGGCGTAGAGGGTCTGGAGCGGGACCGTCTCCTCGTGCGCCGCGATCTGGAACACCGAGTCGGCCGAGGTGTAGACGATGGGCTTCTTCGTCCGCTCGTGCTCCGGGCCGAGCTCCTCGATGATGAGGGTGCCGCTCGCGGCCTTGTTGCCGAGCACCCCCGGCACGCCCGTCTCGCGGATGAAGGGCTCCAGGATCTCCTCGGGAAAGCCCCGCGGGTAGAGCGAGAGGCCCTCGCGGAGGACGATGCCCATCATCTCCCAGTGGCCGGTGATGGTGTCCTTGCCCTGCGAGCGCTCGGCCATCTTGCCCGCGAAGGCGGTGGGGGCCGGATCGGGAGGGACGCCGGCGATGGCGGTGAGACGCCCAAGCCCCATCCGCCCCATGACCGGGAGCGAGAGCCCACCCACCGCCCGGCTGGTGTTCCCGATCGTGTCCGAGCCAACGTCGCCGTACCGGTCCGCGTCGGGGAGCGCACCGCAGCCGGCGCTATCGGCGACGAGGAGGAGGAAGCGGCGCGCGTCCACCCATCCATTGTAGCCGCCGGGCCCTCGAGAGCGTACGCCCAGGGATGGCCGCGCAAGGGGCGAGAGGTCCCCATCCAAAGGCCCCGCCCCCCCGCTCTAGCGCGGCGACAGTTCCTAGATCGTCCCGCCCGACCCCCGGCGGATCTCCTCGGCCGCGCGCCGCAGGATCTCCGCCACCCGGAGGAGCTCCTCGTGCGGCGAGCGCCGCTTCTCGCGCAGGGCGGAGCGCAAGAGGCGGAAGGCGGCCGCGAGCTCGGCCGAGCGCCCCTCGCGCGGCCAGTTGTCCCCGCCCTCCCCCTCGCCAGAAGCGAACGCCTCCCGGACGCGGTCCATCCCGCGGCCCATCTCGTCGAGCTGCTCGAGCAGGGCATCCGCCTCCGCCCGACGCTCCTCGAGGTACGCCTTTCCCGCGTCGGTCAGGTGGAAGAGCTTCTTCGCCCCCTCCGCCTCCGGGGCGGCAAGGCCCGCCTCCTCGAGGTAGGTGAGGGCCGGGTAAATCACCCCCGGGCTCGGGCTGTAGAAGCCCCTCGATCGCTCCTCGACGGCCTTGATGAGGTCGTAGCCGTGCCGCGGCTTCTCCCGAAGGAGCGAGAGGACGAGAAGCTGGAGGTCCGCCGACGAGAGCTTGCGCCCGGAACGGAAGCCGAAGGGTCCGCCGAAGCCGAATCCGAAGGGTCCGAAGTGCCGGAACGGGTGCCCTCCGCGGAAACGAGAGCCGCCCCGGCCGCCGAAAGAAGCCTCGTCCGAGGCCGAGTCCTCGGGGTCGAAATAGCCGCCGAACGGATGAGAGCCGTGAAAACATGAGTGCCTATGCATGGATACCCCGCTATAGAGATTCGGTCCGTGAGTCGAACGATACGGTCATGAGATATATCGTACGATTCTGCTAGTCAAGCGGAAGCTCCCGTTGGGCGAAGAGCAGGCGGCCAAGCCTTTTGCCGGCTACCGGGCTTCGAGCACGAGCGGCACGGACACGTCCACCGCCCCCCCCTCGAAGGCCGGGAACACGAGCCTTCGAGCGGAAGTGACGATGCACTTTCCGATGCCGCTCCGAGAGAGTTCCGGCTCCGCCACCCAGGCGGCCGCCACCTCGCCGTTCCCCCCAACGGTGAGGAGGAGAGTCGCCCGGCGCACCCTTTGCCCCTCCGTTCCCTTCTTCGCTTCCCGCGTGACACAGCCGGAGAAGGCACCCTGGTTGTCCGCCAGCACGCGCTCGACGGCGGCTGGGGCGAGCGACCCAGCGTCGAGGTCGAGCCTTTCCACCGGCTCGGGAGGCGCAGGGCCGTCCTCTTTTCGGGCGAGGAGGTCGAGGAGCCTTCGCTCGTTGCGGTCGAGCCTCTGCCTCTCGGCCCGCCGGAGCTTGTCCACGGTCACCGTCCCTCTCTCGAGGCGGGCCCGGGGGCCGAGCCGGATCGGCCCGGGCGGGGGCGAGGGAGGGACCTCCGCCATGGGCGAGGGGGCCGGTTCTGGCGGCTGCGGGGGCGGCGTCTCCGTGACGACCGGTGACGGGGGGGCGGGCGGAGGCGGGGCGAGAGCGGACGTTTCCTGGGGCGGGATCCGCGGCCCGCCGAGGCCCGGCCACACGAGCTTCACCGCCAGGGCGGCCAGACCGCAAAGAATGACTGCGGCGAGGACGATGCGCAGGAGGCGCTTGCCCAAAAGCCGAGGGGGGGGCGGCACGGGAGGCGAAACGGCGGCCTCGGCCCGGGGCAGATTTCCCTCTTCTTGAGGCGCGCCCGCGGCCAAGACCGCCTTGGACATCCAGGCCATCTCCGCCTTGGTGAGCCCGCGTGCGGGATCGATCGCGGGTGCTCGCTCGACCACCGCGGCAGGCGGGGTCGGGGCGGGCGGCGGCGTCGCTGCGTCGGGCGGGCTTTGGGTGACCTCGGGGCCTTCTTCCGCAGGCACGCCCGGTGAGGCCGCCGAGATCGGGGCCGCAGGCTCGTTTGCGGCTTTCGCTGGACCGGCCGGAACCGGATGCGCGAATGAAGTGCCCGGCGCCGGGGCGGGGACCGGGACTTCGGCCGGGGGAGGACGCGCAGGGACCTCTGGGCCTTTTGCTTCGGGCCCACGCGAATCCGATAGGATCGCGGATGGAGGGGCGCTCCCGGTGGCTGGCCTCGCGACCGCGGCGCTCGAGGCGTTCGTCGGTGGCGCGCTTACGCCCTTTGGCGGCGCCGCGGGCGCGTCGACCGCGGGGGCCCGGCCGGGCTTCACCACGATCACGTTTGCACACGCCTTACAGGTGACGCGGAACGCGCGGCCCTGGATCCGCTCGTCCGGAACGGAGTACCGGCGGCCGCAACGGTCGCACGCGAAGATCACCGGCTCGTGATCCTACGGGTACCTGCTCGGCTGTTCAAGGTTCGCGACCGGGTCGGGAATTTGGCCGCTCGGACGCCTCCCCGGGGCCCGAGACCGCGAGCAATTCCCGGGGCGAGCCCCGCTCCCGGTCCTCGCCCTCATCGAGCCAGGGGTCCTCGCCCGAGGTGGCGGAGAGCGCCCGCTGGAGGTCCCGATCGAGGAGATGGGATGGGACGACGCGCGAGAGCGCCGAGAGGAGGTTCCCCTTCACGGCCGGATGCTCGGCCGATAGCTCCGCGAGGAGGGCCTTCACCCGCTTCCGGCGCAGGTTGGGCTGCGAGCCGCAGAGGCCGCAGGGCACGACGGGAAAGCGCATGGCGGCGGCGAAGGCGGCGATGTCTCCTTCGTCCGCGTAGCAGAGGGGGCGGATCACTACGTTCCTCCCATCCCGGGCCCTGAGCTTTGCGGGCATGGCCTTCAAGGTGCCGGAGTAAAGGGCGTTCAGGAGGAGGGTCTCCACGAGGTCGTCCCGGTGGTGGCCCAGGGCGATCTTGTTGCAACGAAGCTCGACCGCGGCATCGTAGAGCACGCCGCGGCGGAACCGGGAGCAGGCGGCGCAGGTGCTCTTCCCCAAAGGGACCACCCGGCGGACGACCGAGTAGGTGTCGCGCCGGATCATCCGGTACGGCACGCCGACGGCGCGGAGATGATCCTCGACGACCTCCACCGGGAACCCGGGATGTCCCTGGTCCAGGTTCACCGCCAAAAGGTCGAAGTGGACCGGGGCACGCTCCCTGAGCCGCAAAAGAACGTGGAGCAGGGTCAGGCTGTCCTTCCCGCCCGAGACGGCGACCATGATCCGGTCGCCCTCGCCCACGAGATCGAAGTCCCGCACCGCCAGGGCGGCGGCGCGGATGAGCTTGCGCTCGAGCCTGGCCTTTTCCTGTTGCATTTCCGAGAGCCTCGGGGCCCACGGCCCGGGAACGGGTGATGATAATCGGGGGAGGACCCCCGGTCGAGCCGGCCCGCCCGAATTCCCTTTGACGGGCCCGCGGCCGCTTTGGTAAAGGCCGGTTCGATGCCAGCGAAGGACCTCGGCGCCAAGTACACCTGCTTCAAGTGCGGGACCAAGTTCTACGACTTGAAGAAGCCGGAGCCGATCTGCCCGAAGTGCGGCGCCGACCAGCGGGAGAGTCCGGCCTTGAAGGCGCCCGCCCCGGCGGAGCGCCGGCCGCGAGCTCGCCCGGTCGAGCCCAAGCCTCCAGAAATCGAGGTCGAACCCGATCTCGAGGAGGACGCCGAGCTCGGCGACGAGGCGGACGAGCCCGCCGACGACGAGGGCTAGCGCGGCCCGCGGGCCTCAGGGCGACGGCCCCTTGTCCACGGGCCCGGGGAGAGCCCCCCGGGACCCCCGATCTAATCGTTGACCCCCGGCCGAGCCGCATTAAAGGCACGGGCGATGACGACCGCCATGGCGCCGGCGCGCCTCGCCGTTTCTCCCCTCGCCCAGCTCCGCGATCTCGTCCTCCTTTCGAAGCCTCGCCTCTCGGCCCTCGTCATGGCCACCTGCGCCGGGGGAATGTGGCTCGCCCCCAGCGCGATCGGCCCCGCCCGCGCGATCCTGACCGTCCTCGCCACGGCGGCGGTGGTGGGCGCCGCCAACGCCCTCAACTGTTACCTGGAGCGCGACCTCGACGGGCTCATGCGTCGTACCCGGGACCGCCCCCTCCCCGCCGGCCGCCTCGACCCAGTGGTGGCCCTCGGGCTCGGCCTCTTCGTCCCCGCGCTTTCCATCCCCCTGCTCGCGTTCGCCGCCGGCCGCCTCACGGCGCTCCTCGCCACGGTCGCCCTCGTGAGCTACGTCCTCCTCTACACCCCGCTCAAGCGGCGATCGCCCTTCTCTCTCTTCGTGGGGGCCGTTCCCGGCGCCATCCCGCCCGCCATGGGCTTTACCGCCGTGACCGGCCGGCTCGACGCCGGGGCGCTCTCCCTCTTCCTCCTCCTCTTCGCCTGGCAGCTCCCCCACTTCCTCGCCGTCTCGCTCTATCTGGAGGACGACTACGCGCGGGCGGGTCTCCCGGTGTTCTCACGGCTGTTCGGCCCGCTCGTGACCCGGCGCGCCATCCTGGGTTCTACCGCTCTGCTCCTCGGAGCCTCGTTCCTCCCCGTCCTTGCGGGGGTCGTGGGCCCTCGCTACGCGGTCTTGGCCGCGGTCCTCGGAGCGGGCCTCCTCGGGCACGCCGCGCTGGGCTTGAAGGGGCACGGACGCTGGGCGCGCTCCTTCTTCCTCTCCACCCTCCTGTACCTGACCGCGCTCTTCGCGGCGCTCGCGGTCGCCCGCTAGCGAGGCGAGATGTGAACCAGCCCGCCCGGGGAAGACCCCCGGCCTCCTCCCCTCCCCGGCTCTCCGTGGAGGGCCTCGTCGTCCGCCGAGGCCCGCGCGAGGTCTTGAGGGACGTCTCGCTCTCCGTGAACCGGGGCGAGATCCTGGGCCTCCTCGGGCCGAACGGAGCGGGGAAGTCGACCCTCTTCTCGATCCTCTCCGGCCTCATCCCCGTTCTTTCCGGCGTCGTCCGCCTCGACGGGCGCGTGCTCGATCCGGGGGCTCGGGACCTCCGGGCCGCTTCCGGCATCGTGTTCCAGTCCTCCGCCCTGGACGGGAAGCTCTCTCTCGAGGAGAACCTGCGCCTCGCGGCCGCCCTACACCTCGTCCCGCGCTCCCTGGCGCGCGAGCGGACCCTCTCCCTCCTCAATCGGGCCGGCCTCGGCCCGCGGGCCAAGGAACCGGTGGAGCGTCTCTCGGGCGGCCTGAGGCGCCGGGTGGAGCTCGCCCGGGCGCTCGTCCACGACCCACCGATCCTCCTCATGGACGAGCCCACCACCGGCCTCGACGCCGCCTCGGTCGAGGATTTCTGGGCCGAGGTCGAATCCCGGCGGCGCGAGAAGGGGACCACCGTCGTCCTCTCCACCCACCGTCCGGAGGAGGCCGAGCGCTGCGACCGGCTCGCGGTCCTTTTCTCGGGCCGGATCGTGGCCGACGAGTCCCCGCGGGAGCTCAAGAAGAGGGTCCCCGGCGACGTGGTGGTCGTGGAGGCGGAGGCCCAGGAGGAAGTGGCCGCGGAGATCGGCCGGCGGCTCGGGTTAAGAGCCCTCCTTCGCCAGGACGGGGTGCACGTCGAAAAGGAGGAGGGCCATGCCCTCGTCCCGCGGATCGTGGAGGCATTCCCGCCCGGCCGGCTAAAGGCCGTGTCCGTGCGGCGCCCGACCCTGGCCGACGCCTACCTCCTCCTCACCGGCGCCTCCCTCGAGGCAGAGGAAGGGAGGGGGGGGTGAGCGCGCCCGGGACGGCCCTCGATACCTTCGCCAAAGAGGCCTCGAAGGCCTGCGCGCCGCGGGTGTCCTTCGCCCGGGCGCTCGCCCTCGACCTCGCAACCGCGCTCGTGCTCTGGCGCCGCGACCTCGTCCGCTTCTTCCGGCAGCCGTCCCGGCTCATCGGAGCGCTCGGTCAGCCCATCATCTTCTGGATCGTCATCGGCAACGGGATGTCCGGGACGTTCCACTACGGCTCGGCCGGCCCGGGCTACCTCGCCTACTTCTATCCCGGTGTCGTCCTCATGGTGGTGCTCTTCACCGCCATCTTCACGACGCTCTCGGTCATCGAGGATCGGCACCGCGGCTTCCTCCAGACGGTATTGGCCGGGCCCGGCTCGCGGACCGCCCTCGTCGCAGGGAAAGCGCTGGGCTCGGCCTCGGTCGCGCTCTCCCAGGCCGCGCTCTTCTTGGCGCTCGCGCCGGCGGCCGGCTTCCCGCTCCGAGCGGTGCACTGGCCGCTGCTCTTCGCCGCGCTCGCCCTCGTCGCCCTGGCGCTCGCTGGGCTCGGCTTCGCGGTCGCCTGGGCGGTGGACAGCCCTCAGGGGTACCACGCCATCCAGATGACGCTGTTCCTGCCCCTCTGGATCCTCTCGGGGGCCATGTTCCCGGTGCCCGCGGACCGGCCGGCGCTCGCCGCGATCATGCGTGCCAACCCGGTCTCCTACGGCGTCTCCGCAGTCCGCCGGGCGCTCGCGGGTGAGAGCGCTCCCGGTGCCCTCCCGGGCTCGGCCGCCCGGGACGTCGTGGTCTGCCTCGCCTTCGCCTGTTTCGGGCTCGCCCTCGCCGCCCTCGCCTCGCGGAGGGCTCCTCGGCCGTGACCCTCGCCTCCGCCCTGCCCGGGGTGAACGCCACCCTGAACGCCGTCTCCGGCGCCCTCGCCGCCGCCGGGTTCGTCGCCATCCGGCGGGGCCGGCGCGACCTCCACAGGCGGCTCATGCTCTCCGCGGTGACCTCCTCGGTCCTGTTCCTCACCGGTTACTTGACCCGCCTCTCCTTGACCGGCATCCATCGCTTCCCGGGTCGGGGGGCTCTCCGGGCAACGTATCTCGCCGTCCTCGGGTCGCACACCATCCTCGCCGCGGTGGCGGCTCCCCTCGTGCTCTTGACCCTCACGCTCGCCCTGCGCCGGCGCTTCGCCACTCACCGGCGCCTCGCCCGCGCCACCCTTCCCATCTGGCTCTACGTGTCGGCGACCGGCGTCGTGGTCTACGCGCTCCTCTACGGCGTCGCCGGGGTGTAGAGCGAGCCGTTGGGCCCGTCTGCTCTGAAAAGCCCATCGCGTCCGCATGAGCCAGGTCAGCGCCGCGCACCGGTTCTTCGAAATGAGGACAAGAGGCGTTCCCGCCTCCCAAGATCGCACAGTGAGGGTTCGAACGGGTCTCGGCCGCGTGGGGATCGAGGTCGCCGACTCTAGTCTCTCGGAACGCGATCGCTTGAGAGCTCTTCGCGCTGTTCTCGGGGGTACACGGCCGGAGCGGGGCACGAACTTCCCTCCATCGTCGAGGCGTACGGGCGCCGAATCATGGGCGAGCGGCCACAGACCGACGCGCTCGTCCGCGTCGTTCTTGCCCGTGCGAGCGGTTACGGCGTTCTTTGGGGTAGTCGGTTGACCCAACGGGGGCTTCCTATGACCTTTGTGCTTCCCAGAAAAGGCTCGGCAAGACACGATGAACGAATCCGGAGGAGACCATGAAACTTCGCTTCGCAGCGCTCGCCACGCTCCTGCTCGGCTCCTGCTACTACGGCGCGCCGAACTCGGTGCTGTACGGCAACCCCGTGGCCACGCAGTACGCGAGCGGCGTGAACTGGAGCACCTACACGACCTTCAGCGTCGACCCGACCGTGTCGGTCGTCGACAACACCGGCTCGCTCACTCAGAACTGCAGCGTGGACGGCACGAACCTCGTCACGACCATCGTGTCCGAGATGACGAACCGCGGGTACACGCAGGTCGCCTGGGTCGGGAACAACACGGCCGCTGACCTACAGATCAAGATGAGCGCCACGCTGGGAAGCCAGTCGTACTACTACCCCGGCTATTGCAGCTGGTACCCGTACTACTACTGCTATCCGGGCTGGGTCTACGCCGGCACCTACAGCTTCGGCACCATCGTCATCGACATGGGCGACACGCTCAACGCTGGCCCGCCCAACGGCGGGAAGATCCCCCTCGTCTGGACCGCGGCCGCTTACGGCGTCCTCTCGTCCTACTACAGTGGCTGCTCCAGCCCGACGAGCACCATCGACTGGACCAAGATCCAGGGGATCATCAGCCAGGCCTTCGACCAGTCTCCCTACATTCAGAAGTAACGAGCGGAGGACGCCATGAAGAAAGCCATCGCGCTCATCGCCATCGTCGCCTCCCTCCTCCTCGCGAGCGTCGCCTTCGCGCAGGACACCATGGTCTCCACCGGGTCCTTCCGCCCCAACCAGACGCTCTGGGGTCTCAACTGGGAGATCTCGAAGCCGGTGGGTGACTTCGACAAGTACATCAGCGACGTCAGCCTTCGGGGCGTGTCCTTCGAGGGCCGAAGCTTCGTGAAGCAGAACCTCTCCCTCGGCCTCTCCTTCTCCTGGAACCGGTGGGAGCAGACGTTCAACAACAGCTCGTACCCGATCAGCAACGGGATAATCACCGGCCCGGTCTACAAGTACGCCGACATGTTCGGGATCCGGGCGCTCGGCCACTTCTATTTCTTGAAGGGGAACCTGAAGCCCTACGTCGGTGTGGGGATCGGCGGGGCCTGGGCCTATGCGTACCAGCAGACCTCGAACCTCACGAACAGCCAGAGCAACTTCGACTTCATCGTCGACCCGGAGGCGGGGTTCCTCTACGTCATCGCGAGCGGAGGGACGACCCTCGCCCTGAACGTCGCGGCCCGGTACACGTACACCACCGCCAAGACCGGCCAGTACAAGGACGCGCAGTGGGCGTCCGGCGTCGTGGGTTTGTTCTGGGGGTACTGACGGTAGAACGGTCGCCCTCCGGACCCGCGGCCCGCCCCGTGCTCCCTCCGGGGTGGGCCGTCGTGTTCAGGGCAGGAAAGCGCTCTCTTTTGCGGGGTCAGGTCGGCCGACGCGCTCCCTCACGTTCGGGGGAGCCCCGAAAATCGTACCTCCACACTCGCGCTCGCGACGGTGTCACTCGCCTTCCCCCGCCGCAAAGAGAAGCGCGGCGGCGGCGGGCATTCGGCTGGAGCGGAAGACGAACCTCACGGGGTGGTGCTCGCTGTACCGCCGACGCAAGCCCCGAGCGCCGGTGCGCGCGAAGTGACCGATAGGACGGTGTTCGCTTTGTCTCTCCGGCCTTCCGCCCCCAAAGGGCTCCTTGCCTGCTCGGCCCTTTGTCCGCTTCCATCCGCGCGGTGGGTGTAGACGTCATTCCTCGGACCAGCGTGGGGGAGAGACATGACAAGGTTCACGATCGTCGCGTCGGCGCTCCTTTTCTTGGGCGGTACCGGCTGCGTCACGACGAGCAAGTACGAAGCGAAGGAGAAGGAAGCTCTCGCGAACGAGACGCGCGCGAACGAGGCCGAGGAGCACTTCCAGACGTGCGACGGGAAGAGAATGGAGTGCGAGTCCAAGGCGTCCGATTGCCTGGCGAACGCACAGACGCTTAAGGACCAGCTCGACCAGGCGCAGCGCGATCTCCTGGCCGTCACCGAGGAGCGGGACGCGCTCAAGAACCAGACCACCTCGCTCGCCGAGGAGAAGGGGGCGGCCGAGGCGAAGAGCCAAGAGTACGAGAGCCTCGCCGGGTCGCTGCAAAAGCAGATCGAAGCTGGGCAGATCGAGATCTCGGAGCTCCAGAACAAGATGACGGTGAAGCTGAAGGACAAGATCCTCTTCCCCTCGGGGTCGGCGAAGCTGAGCCGCGACGGGAAGGCGGCGCTCGAAGTCGTGGCCGGCGTCTTCAAGGGCCTCCACGGAAAGCAGGTGGTGGTGGGCGGCTACACCGACGACGTTCCGGTCGCTTCCGGCGGGCAGTTCCAGGACAACTGGGACCTCTCCTCGGCCCGGGCCATCGCCGTCGTCCGGTATCTCGCGCAAAAGGGGGTCCCCCCCGACATGCTGGCCGCGGCCGGGTTCTCGGAGTACCGGCCGGTCGCCCCGAACGATTCCCCGGCCAATCGGAGCCAGAACCGGCGGATCGAGATCGCCCTCATGGCGAATTACGAGACCCAGGAGGTCGAGGTCCATTGATCCGATCCGGCCCGGTAGCGGGGGCTCCTCGGCCGTTCGACACAGTTTACCGAGGCGATGGGGGGAAGGACCGAAGGCTCACAGGCGTGCGCCCGAGCGAGGCGCCCGCCCGGTCGGCGGTCGTACGAATGGAAGCGTGGGAACGATTGCGGAGGACACCATGGCGAGCGCGGCAGACGCTGAGAAAGAGCGGCAGAGGGAAGCGCGGGAAGAGAGAGTCCCCTGGAGGAAGTGGGGGCCCTACCTCTCCGAGCGGCAGTGGGGCACGGTCCGGGAGGACTACAGCCAGAACGGGAACGCCTGGGACTATTTCTCCCACGATCAGGCGCGGTCCCGCGCCTACCACTGGGGCGAGGACGGCCTGGCCGGATTCTCCGACGAGAAGCAGCGCCTCTGCTTCGCGCTCGCCCTCTGGAACGGACAGGACCCCATCCTGAAGGAGCGGCTCTTCGGGCTCACCAACTCCGAGGGGAACCACGGCGAGGACGTGAAGGAGTACTACTTCTATCTCGACAGCACCCCGACTCACTCGTACATGAAGTACCTCTACAAGTATCCGCAGCGGGCCTATCCCTATGCGGACCTGGTGGAAACGAATCGGCGCCGCTCCCGAGAGGACCTCGAGTACGAGCTGCTCGACACCGGGGTCTTCGCCGAGGACCGGTACTTCGACGTCTTCGTCGAGTACGCCAAGGCGGCGCCGGAGGACATCTGCATCCGGATCACCGTGGCGAACCGCGGACCCGAGAAGGCCACCCTCCATCTCCTCCCCACCCTCTGGTTCCGGAACACCTGGAGCTTTTGGAACGAGCCACCCCGGCCCTCGCTTAGGCAGGTGGCCGGCCCGGCCGGGGTGGGGGTAGTGGCGGCAACACACGCGACCCTCGGTGACCGTTGGCTCTACGCCGAGGGCAACCCGCCCATCCTCTTCACCGAGAACGAGACCAATTCACAACGGGTCTTCGGTACGCGGAACGCGACACCCTTCGTGAAGGACGCGTTCCACGAGTACCTCGTCGGTGGACGGGCGGACGCGGTCAATCCGAACCGGACCGGCACGAAGTGCGCGGCGCACCGGGTGGTCGAGGTGGCGCCGGGTGGGACTGCGGTGCTGAAGCTCAGGCTCTGCGACAAGGGCCCGAGGGAGCTCGGCGAGCCGTTCGCCGCCTTCGAGAGCACCCTCAAGGCGCGCCTCCGCGAGGCCGACGAGTTCTACGCCGCCCTCGCGCCCCCGAAGGCGAGCGAGGACGAGGCTCGGGTCTTCCGGCAGGCGCTCGCGGGGATGCTCTGGACGAAGCAGTACTACTTCTTCGACGCCGACACCTGGCTCCGGGAGCACGGCGTCGACGCTCTCGACGGGGCGGGGGGGAACATCCGCAACCACGAGTGGGGGCACATGGTCAACGACCACGTGATCTCCATGCCGGACAAGTGGGAGTACCCCTGGTACGCCGCCTGGGACCTCGCCTTCCACGCCGTGGCGCTCTCCACCGTGGACACGGACTTCGCGAAGGAGCAGCTCGACATGATGCTGCGCGAGGTCTACCTCCACCCCAGTGGACAGATCCCCGCCTACGAGTGGAACTTCAGCGACGTGAACCCCCCGGTCCACGCCTGGGCCACCCTCTTCCTCCACCGGCTGGAGGCGATCCGCGGCGGCGGCGACTTCGACTTTTTGAAGCGCTCCTTCGGGAAGCTCCTCGCGAACTTCAGCTGGTGGGTGAACCGCAAGGACCGCTTCGGGAAGAACGTCTTCGAGGGAGGGTTCTTGGGGCTCGACAACATCGGCGTCTTCGACCGTTCGGCCCCGCTCCCCACCGGCGGTCACCTGGAGCAGGCCGATGGTACCGCCTGGATGGCGTTCTTCTGCCAGATGATGCTGGACATCGCCACCGACGTCGCCGCCGAGGACCCGACCTTCGACGACCTCTCGGTCAAGTTCGGCGAGCACTTCCTCTGGATCGCTCACGCCATGAACCGGGTCGGCCACGGCGGGATGTGGGATGAGGAGGACGGCTTCTACTACGACGTCTTGCGCCTCCCGGACGGGAGCGCCACCCGCCTCAAGGTCCGCTCCATGGTGGGGCTCTTGCCGCTCTGCGCCGCCACCGTGTTCGAGCCCTGGGAACTCGAGCGCACACCGCGGCTCGTCGCGCACCTCCAGGACCGGATCGCCCGCTTCCCCGAGCTCCTCGCGAGCATCCACCCGCCCACCCGGCGCCGCCTCGCCGCGGGCGAGCCGGGCGGGTACAAGGACCGGGCCCTCTTATCGGTCGTGACGACCGACCGGCTGCGGCGAATCCTGGCCCGCATGCTGGACGAGAACGAGTTCTTGAGCCCTTACGGGATCCGCTCCCTCTCCCGCGCCCACCGTGAAGCGCCCTACGTGTTCCGGGCCGGCGACCAGGAGTACCGGGTCGCGTACCTTCCGTCCGACTCGGACAGCGGAATGTTCGGCGGCAACTCCAACTGGCGGGGGCCGATCTGGATGCCGGTGAACGTGCTCCTCATCCGAGCGCTCATGAACTTCTACCTCTTCTACGGCGACGATCTGAAGGTCGAGTGCCCTACCGGCTCGGGCCAAAAGATGACCCTCTTTGAGGTGGCGAAGGAGCTCGCGAGCCGGCTCACGCGCATCTTCCTCCGCGACCCTAGCGGGAAGCGGCCGGTCTACGGCGGGACTGAGAAGTTCCAGAGAGACCCGCACTTCCGCGACCTCATCCTCTTCTACGAGTACTTCCACGGCGATAACGGGGCCGGGGTCGGCGCCTCGCACCAGACCGGCTGGACGGGGCTCGTCGCCACGCTCATCAAGCTCTTCGGGACCGTCGAGGCCCGCACCTACCTCGAAAGCGGGCACAAGCCTCGCGACGTCGCCGCCGAGCGGCCGCGGTCGCGAAGCGCTTGAACTTGGACTTGGCCGGGAGCCGCTCTCGTCTGCGGTCGAGCCCGCTAGTCAAACATGCGCTACTCCACGGTGGATCGGGGGAGCGCCGTGCGATGGATGGAGGAAGAGCGGGACCACCCGACCTCAGGCACCCGATTTCGGAGTCTTCACGGACGCAGCGATCGCCTTCTCGTGCGTCAGGACGACCTGATCGCCGACCTCGACGTTCTGGAGGTTCTTCTTGTTTCGGGCGGTGAGAGTGCGCGTCTCGCCGTTCTCGCCCTTGAGCGTCACCTTGCCGGTCTTCTTGTCGAGCTTCTCGACCGTCGCGGTCATGGTGAAATGGGCTCCCGCGACCGTGGCGGGCTTCTCGCCCTGCGAGGCCGTGGCCATTCCCTCCCCGGCCTCAGTCTGGGGTAGCACCGCGCCAGCGGGGTACACGCTCAGCCGCGAATACTCGCGGTAGGTGACGGTCAGCTCGTCGCCCGGCTTGACCCGGTCGAGATTCTTGACTTTCTTCCCCACCTCGACCGTCTCCAGCTCACCGCTCGGCGTGTGAAAGGTGATCGTGCGCTTCTTCAGGTCGACCGAGTCCACCGTGACCGTGGCGGTCGCCGTTGCGCTCGACTCGAAGCTGGGCTTCTTCGTCGAAGAGCTCGTCTTTTGAGCGGTCGTGTCGCTCTTGGCGTCCGAGCTCGCCAAGGCGGGCAGGGCAAGAAACAGTGGGGAGAGAACTGCAAGGACTTCTAGCCTCCGTAACATCTTCACTATCCCCTCCTTCCTAAACGGCCAGTGATCGAGGATGGGCTACGTCTACCTGTCGAAGGACCACGAGACCCAGACTTTGTTGTGTCGTGGCCCAGGCAGGACCTCACCCCGAGCGGACCCACACACGTCCGGCCAACCCCTCGATCGGTTGAAGGTCTCGCTCGACTGAAGGAGGCGACGAAGCCTCAGGGGCAAACGGGAAACAGCAATGTAACGAGGAGCCCCCGTCGAGGCCACCGAGTCGCGAGCTCCCGGGGGACCCCGGACGAATGGTCAAGTCGGTGCCGCTCGATCGCGGCGCGAAAAGGAGGCGAGCTTCCGGCCGGCCGGCTCGACTACTGCGCCGCCTGCGCCGGGGGCTCTTCCTGTTCCCAGCCCCCGCCCAGGGCCCGGTAGAGCACCACCACCGAGAGGAGCTCGTCGCGCTGGCTCTGCGCCAGGCTGAGCTCTGCGTCGAAGAGCTGCCTCTGCGCGTCGAGGACCTCGAGGTAGCTCGACACGCCCCCTTCGTAGCGAAGGAGCGCCAGCCTTGCGGCCACGGTGATCGCCTTCACCTGATCCGCGTGCGCCATCCGGACACTGCCCAAGTAGCGCGTTCCGGCCGCGGCGTCCGCGACCTCCTGCAGTGCCACCTGAACCGTCTTCTTGTAGGCGGCCTGCGCCTGTACCAGGCGCGCGCGCGCCGCCTCCTCCTCCGACTTGAGCCGCCCGCCCTGGAAGATCGGCGCGAGCAGGTTCCCTCCCGCGTTCCAGACGATGGCATCCCCGGTGAAGAGATTGGGAACGGTCGTCGCGTTGAGACCGATGAGCCCGGTGAGCGAGATGACCGGGAACCGGTTCGCGACCGCCACGCCCACGAGGGCCCCGGCCGCGACGACCCCCTGCTCCGCCCCGAGCAGGTCCGGGCGCCGGGTGAGGAGCTGGGCCGGGACCCCGGCCGGCACCTGAGGCATGACCGGTGCTTGGGTGAGCGAGATCCCCCGTGGAATGGGTCCCGGCGGCCGGCCCAGAAGGACGCAGATCTGGTGCTCCTTCATCGCGATGGAGAACTGGGTCGACGGGATGGCGGCCTGGGTGACGGCCAGGTCCGAACGGGCCTGGTTCACCTCGAGATCGCTGGCCACTCCGCCCTTGGCCCGAGCCTCGAAGAGCGACAGGGTCTCCTGGCGGGTGGCGGTGTTCGACCGGGCGATCTCCAGTTCCGCATCGAGCTCTCGGAGTTCCAGGTAGGCCTGGGCCACTCCCGAGACCAGCGACAGCACCACCCCGTGCTGGGCGTCCTCGGTGGCGATGAGGCCGGCCGTGGCGGCGGCGCTGGCGTTGCGGACCCGGCCCCAGAGGTCGAGCTCCCAGTTGAGCCCGGCGGCGATGGCGTAGTTCCCGACCTGCGGGCTCCCCGGCGTGATCTTCTTCGAGACCTGCTGGCCGTACGTGCCCACGACCTGTCCGTTCACCTGGGGATAGAAGTCCGCCTTCGCCACGCCCACCAGGCTCCGCGCCTCCTCCACCCGGGCCACCGCCAGGGCCAGGTCCTGGTTGTTCGCCAAGGATTCGCGGATGAGCGCCTGGAGCACCGGGTCCTGGAAGGCCTCCCACCAGGCCAGGTCGGCGATCGAGGCGGTCTGCCCGGGCGGGGCAAACCGGTGCTCCGGAGGGATGGCCACCTCGGGTCGCTGGTACGGCGGGGCGAACGAGCAGGCGGATGCCGCGAGGGCGATGGCGAGGAGCAGGGTGCGGTTCACGCGTGGCCTCCAGACGCCGCCTTGTGGGGCTCGGGTTCCGCCGCCTTCGACTTGGCCTCGCCCTTTCCCTTTCCGCCGAAGAGCGACTCGACGGCGACGAACAGCACCGGGACGAGGATCACCCCCAGAATGGTGGCGACCAGCATACCGGCGAAGACGATCATGCCGATCACCTTGCGCCCCTCGGCGCCCGCACCGGCCGCGATCACCAGGGGGACGACGCCTAGGATGAAGGCGAAGGCGGTCATGAGGATGGGGCGCAGGCGGAGCTTCGCCGCCTCCATGGCAGCCTCCAGGTAGCTGAGCCCCTGGCGCTCGTGCGCCTCCTTCGCGAACTCGACGATGAGGATGGCGTTCTTCGCCGCCAGGCCCACGAGGGTGATAAGCCCGATCTGCGCGAAGACGTTGAGCACGTAGGACGAGCTGCCGAAGCGGGCCAGCCACAGGCCCAGGAAGGCCCCGAAGGCGGCGAACGGCGTCCCGAGCATGACGCTCAAGGGGAGCGCCCAGCTCTCGTACTGCGCCGCCAGCACCAGGAAGACGAGCACGATGGCAAAGGCGAACACCACCCCCGCCGTCCCCTCCGCCTTCTTCTCCTGGTAGGAGACGTTGGACCAGTCGTAGCCCATCCCCTGCGGCAGGACCTCCTTGGCGGTCTCTTCCAGGGCGATTAGCGCCTCGGACGAGCTGTAGCCGGGAGCGGGCTGGCCGGTGACCTCCGCCGCCCGGTAGAGGTTGAAGCGGTTCGTGAACTCGGGCCCCGACGCGGACCGGGTCGAGATGAGCGTGTCGAGCGGGACGGTGTCGCCCTTCCCGGTGCGGACCGAGAAGAGGCCGAGGTTCTTCACGTCGACCCGGTACTCGGGCTCGGCCTGGAGGTAGACCTTGTAGGTCCGGCCGAACCGGTTGAAGTCGTTCACGTAGGTCCCGCCGAGGAGCGCCCCCAGGGTCGAGTTCACGTCCGTCACCGGCACCCCGAGCTTCGTCACCTTGTCCCGGTCGATGTCGGCGAAGATCTGCGGGACGCTGGCCCGGTAGACCGATCGGGCGGACCCGATCTCCGGCCGCTTCCGGGCCGCGGCCAAAAACTTCTCCACGTTCTCGGCCAGGAACTGGGGCGTCCCTCCGCTCCGGTCCTGGAGCATGATGGTGAACCCCGAACCGGTGCCCAGGCCGATGATGGGCGGCGGCCCGAAGGTGACCGCCAGCGCCTGCGGCACCTCCTTCCCGAGCTGCTTGTTGAGCGCCTCCATCATGGCAAAGGCGTGCTCCTCCTTCGCCTTTCGCTCCTCCCAGGGCTTGAGCGAGACGAACAGGAAGGCGGTGTTGGAGGCGTAGGCGCCGGTGACGAGCGAGTAGCCGGTGATGGTGGTGACGTACTCCACTCCGGGCGTTTTCCCGATGATGCCCTCCACCTGCTTCGCCACCGCGTCGGTGCGCTCCAGGGAGCTCGCATCGGGGAGCTGGATGTTCGCGAAGAAGTACCCGTTGTCCTCGTCCGGCACGAAGCCGCCCGGGATCTTTCCCACGATGAGCACCGCCAGGACCGTGATCACCCCCACGATGAGGGTGCTGCGGAAGGCCTTTCGCACCAGGATGCCGGTGAAGGAGAGATAGCCGTTCGTGAACCGGCCGAACCACTTGTTGAAGAAGTCGTAGAAGGGCTGGAGGAAGGACTTCTTCCCCCCCTTGGGCTTCAGGAGGATGGCGGAGAGGGCGGGGGAGAGGGTGAGGGCGTTGATGACCGAGAACACCACCGAGATGGCGATGGTGATGGCGAACTGCTGGTAGAGGCGGCCGGTGATGCCGCTGATGAAGGCGACCGGGACGAACACCGCCGCGAGGACGAGGCCGATGGCCACCACCGGCCCGGAGACCTCCTTCATGGCCTGCTCGGTGGCCTCCCGGGGCGACTTCCCCTGCTCGATGTGGTGCATGACCGCCTCGACCACCACGATGGCGTCATCCACCACGATGCCGATGGCGAGCACCAGGCCGAGCAGGGTGAGGGTGTTCACCGTGAACCCGAGGAGCGGGAACACGAGGAAGGTGCCGACGAGCGAGACCGGGACGGTGAGCAGCGGGATGAGGGTGGCCCGCCAGTTCTGCAGGAAGATGAACACCACCAGGATGACGAGGAGCACGGCCTCCAAGAGGGTGTGGACGATCTCGTTGATGCCGGCGCTGATGGCGGCGGTGGTGTCGAGCGTCATCTGCTGCTTGATGTCGGGCGGGAAGCGGGTCTCGACGTCGGCCATCACCTTCTGCACCGCCTCCTTCACCTGGAGGGCGTTCGAGCCGGGGATCTGGTAGATGGCGATGACCGCGCCCGACTTCCCGTTGAGCCGACCGACGGCGTTGTAGAGCACCGAGCCGAGCTCCAGCCGGGCCACGTCGCCGAGCCGCACCACCGAGCCGTCGGGGTTCGCCCGAACGATGATCTTGGCGAACTCCTCGGCAGAGACGAGCCGCCCCTGGGTGCGGACCTGGTAGGTGAACTCGGTCCCCTTGGGCGCTGGGGGGCCACCGATCTGGCCGGAGGGCTGGAGCACGTTCTGGGACTTCACCGCGTTCACGAGGTCCATGACCGTGAGGCCCAGGGTCTGGAGCCGGTCGGGGCGGACCCAGATCCGCATGGCGTAGTCGGACCCGCCGAAGAGCGTCACCTGCCCCACCCCGCCGATCCGGGCCAGCTGGTCGTTGATGTTGATGAGCGCGTAGTTGGAGAGGAAGTTCGAGTCGTAGGTGCCCGAGGGGGAGGTGAGGGTGACGAGCAGCAGCGGGAAGGAGAGCGACTTCTTCACCGTGACCCCGTAGTTCTTCACGTCCACCGGGAGCGACGGGTTCGCCTGGGAGACCCGGTTCTGGGTGAGGACGTTGTTGATGTCGAGATCGGAGCCCACCTCGAACGACACCTCGATCTTGAGCGTGCCGTCGTTGGCGTTGGTGCTCTTCATGTAGATGGACCGCTCCACCCCGTTCACCTGCTGCTCGATGGGGGTCGCGACCGCCTGCTCCACGTCGAGGGCGCTCGCCCCCACGTAGGTGGTGGTCACCTGGATGAGCGGCGGGGTGATCTCGGGGTACTGCGCGATCGGCAGGCGGAGGAGCGACACCAGGCCCACGATCACCGTGACGATGGAGATCACCATCGCCACGATGGGACGACGGACGAAGAAGTTACCCATGACTTGACCCCGTGACGGTTACTCGGCCTTCGATCCGGCGGCGGGCGTTTGCTGCCCCCCGCCCCCTCCACCCGATTCTCCGGCGGGGGCCTCGGCGGGCACGACCGTCGCCTTCACCGTCATTCCATCCTTCACCTTGGCCGCCCCCTCGACGATCACCTTGTCGCCCGGCTTCACCCCCTCGTCCAGGATCCACAGGCTTCCCACCCGCGGGCCCACCTTGACGTTGCGCGACTCGACCTTGCTCTCCGCGTTCACCACCGCCACCGAGTACTGCCCCTGGAGCTCGGAGACGGCGCGCTGGGGGACGAGCAGCGCCCCGGCCCGGTTCTCCGCCTGGTAGCGGACCTTGGCATAGAGGCCGGGGCGGAGGATCTTCTTCGGGTTCTTGAACGCGAGATCGGCGCGGAGAGTGCCCGTCTGGGGGTCCACGGCGCGGTCGACCAGCACGATGAACCCTCGCTCCGGGTAGACCGAGCCGTCGGAGAGCACGAGCTCTGCCCCGGGGCGGCCCGGGGTCGGTTGGGGCAGCGTGGTCGTCCCTTCCGCCGGGATCTGGTTGGCGTACTTCAGGTAGAGAGCTTCGGGGATGTTCACGCTCACCCGGATGGGGTCAATGGAGGAGACCGTGGTGAGGAGCGTCGGCTCGCCCTTGCCCACGAGGTCTCCCACCTTGCGCTGCGCCTGGCCGGCGAGCCCGTTCAGGGGGGCGGTGATCCGGCAGTAGCCCGCGTTCAAGGTCGCCTGATCGACGGCGGCCTTGGCCGCCTCCACCTGCGCCGTCGCCGAGCGCTGGGCCGCCTCGGCGTTGTCGAGCTCCGACTGGCTGATGGCCCTCTCCTTGGCGAGCGGCCTGAACCGCTTCACGTCCATGTCGGTCTTGGCCAGGACCGACTGGGCCCTCGCCATTTGCCCCTTCGCCTCCGCCAGCTTGGCGCGGTAGGGCTGGTCGTCGATGGTGAAGAGGAGCTGGCCCTTCTTCACCTCTGACCCCTCCTTGTAGTCGACGGTCTTCAGGTAGCCCTCGACCCGGGCCCGGATCTCGACGTCCTCGAACCCTTTCATGGTCCCCGTGAGCTCGCCACCGACGGACACGTCGCGCTGGATCACCTCGGCCACCGAGACTTCGGGGACCGGCGGGGCCTTGGGTTCCTCCTTCTTCTGGGCACAGGCTGCGACGGCCAGCGCGGCCACGGCGACGGCGAGGGGACGGCAGGTCCGCTTCGCGCTGGGCAGGGTCTTCCGGGTGCTCGGGAGCATGATTTCCTCGCTGGCGGCTTGTGGGCGGGTAGCTTGCCCCAGAACTCGCCGGGGTGAAAGGGGACGTTGGTCCTATGGGATCTGCCGCGCGGCGCCCGCGTGGTGTACCGAGAAGAGGTGCCACTTGCCGGGGTCGAGCTCGACGAACAAGCCGGCGCCCGCCAGCTCCGCCCCGTCGCGTGTGTAGGCGGTCTCCTCGAGCCTCTCCTCGAGCCGCCAGGCGCGGCCGGCCAGCTCGGGCCAGGGTACCCTCATCCGGGCGCGAGCCCGTGCGTGGCCCAGGTTCACGACCACGAGGCGCCGCTCCTCCCCGAGGAGCCAGCACCAGGCGACGAGGTCCTCGAAGCTTCTGTCGCCTTCGAAGCCCACTCGTTCGCACAGGGCGAACTTCCCGTCATGGTAGATCTCGTGCGTTCCCTCGGCGAGGAGCTTCCGGTAGAAGGCCCGCGTCCCCTGGTCGACCGGCTCCGTCGGCCGGCGCCCGAGGAAGACCGGCAGGCGGACCTTTCGCCCCTCGAACTGCCCTTCGTGGAAGAGGCGTGCGCCGGGGAGCGTCGCCACGGCGACCGCACCGACAGCCGCCTTCGCCCCGAGGGACGCCGCGGCCCGCGGCTCGTCGTGGTTCTCGATGAAGCGAACGAGCTTCTCCTGGTAGTCGAGCCCCGCGGTAAGGTGCAGCCGGACGCTCTCCCCACCCTCGTGCTCGAGCCGGTCGTAGAGCCGCTTGTCGTAACAGTAATCGAACCCGAGCTGCTGCAGCTCCCACTCCATGTCCCAGTACGCCTCGGCCATGACCACGAACCCGGGGTGCCGACCCTTCACCTCCGAGAGGACCTCTTCCCAGAGCTCGCGAGGGGGCGGGGGCCCGACCCGGGACCCCCAGGTGCGCTCGAACACCCGGTTCACGAGGAGCATGGCCATGTCGGTCCGGACCGCGTCGCACTGCCCCGCGATTCCGCTGAGCGTGTCCGCGAGGGCCCGGCGGTAGCCAGGCGAGAACGCGTCGAGCTGGACCACGTCGGGCCAGGGCGGGAAGTAGGGATCCCGGCCGCGCGCGAACACCGCTCCCCCCGACCGCAAGAAAGCCTCTGGGGCGCTCGCCGCCTCCTCCGCCGTCCCGCGGACGAAGTACTCGGGGGCCTCGCGCACCCACGGGTGATCCGGGGCAACGTGGTTCGGCACGAGATCGAGGACGAGCCGAATGCCGCGGCGGGCGAGCTCGGCTCTCGCCTTGGCGAGCCCCGACGGCCCCCCGAGCCGCTGGTCCGCCACGTAGCGGCGAATGCAGTAGGGCGAGCCAACCACGTCCTCGGCCTGCCGAAGGTCGGGGAGCGCGTCCCGGAACGAGCGCATGAGCCCCTCGTTCCCGAGCGCGATGCGCAGTCCCTCTGGACTCCGTTCCCAGACGCCCATGAGCCAAACCGCATCCGGGCGCCAGGAGGCGAGCGCGTCCCACTCGGAGGAGGGAACCGACCCCAGGCTGACCGGCTTTCCCGCTCGCGCACCCACCTCGCCGAGCCAGGCCCAGGTGTTCACCTCGTAGATGATCGGGTTTCGAAGCCACGGAAGCGTAGATGCCATGGAGGTCTTCCCCTTTCCCAAGACCCGCTCCTTAGATCCCTCTCCCCGCGAGGCCCGTCAATCGGGATCGACGCTCAAGCCCCGAGGAAGGTCCGAGGATCGCGCTTGCCAAGATGCGAATTGGGGGTTCCCCTGGCGGCTGAGCTCTGCGCGCCCGGCCAACATACAAGCCGATCGGGATCCACCGCACGGAGGTCGAGACAGTCGAGGCTGCCTGGCGAGAGTGTACCCTCCGTCGAAGCCACCGTTTATCGACCGGCCGGGGCAACTCTTCTCGCTCGTCTTCGCGCTGAACTGCCCCAAGAACTGCGACACCTTTGCGCCGCAGGTTTCCGCCGAGGTCTTGTCATGAGCGAGCCCAAGACGAGCGAGGTCGCCGTCGGGATCGCGACCCGATCGTGATCCCAGATCGGGTGCGAGTCCTCGCCGCGGTCGTCAGGGGCCGACCAGGATCCGATGGATTCCGGAGGGCAGGGGGCGCAAGCTGTGAGGGTGAAGGCCCTTCTCGCGCTCGCCCTTGCGGCGCTCGGGGAGGCCGCGGCATCGGATAGCCTACCGGCGCCCGTGTGCTCGGAGAGCGCCGAGTGCTCCCGCGCCCAGGGCTACGGAAACGTCTGCGCCGACGGTCGCTGCGCCCCGTACCTCGACGGTCGAGACCTGCTCGAGATGATCGGCGTGAAGCAGAGCCGGGGGGTCGTCGAGGCTTACCGGCTCTACCCGTCCATCATCCCCTCGGTCGGGTATACCCCGCAGAACGGCGTCGTGGTGGGGGTCACGACCCTCGCCGGCATCTACTTCGGCGACCCGACCACGACGACCATCTCGAGCCTGGGGCTCGTCGCCCTCTACACCTCGAAGAATCAGGTCATCTTTCAGTCGCGCGCCGCCATCTTGCTCCCCGACAACACCTGGCAGCTCCAAGGAGACTACCGGGTCCTCCTCACGAACCAGCCCACCTACGGCCTCGGCTCCTCGGCGAGCGCGCAAGGGACGGAGACGAGCGTGGGCGGGTCCGGGGACACGAACACCCTCGCCGGGGAGCAGCCCATGGATTTCAACCTCCTTCGCTTCTACCAACTCGCGCTGAAGAGGATCTCCGGACCGCTCTACGTCGGCGCGAGCTACCGCCTCGACCGATACTTCGGCATCGCCGACGAGAAGCTTGACCTTGCCGCCACCCCTCCGGTCGTCACCGCCCACTACGCCTATAGCGAGCAGTTCGGCTTCTCGAAGTCGGCTTACACCGCGTCCGGGGTCGGGGCCGAGATCCTCTACGACAGCCGCGACTCGACCATCGCCGCCTATCGCGGCCTCTACCTGAGCGGGTCCTTGCGCACTTACCCGAAGGCGCTCGGGAGCAGCGAGGACGCGACCATGGTCCAGGGAGAGGCCCGGACCTACATCGGCCTGTCCGACGACGTTCCGAGGAACGTAATCGCTTTCTGGGCGCTCGCCTCGGGCGTCACGAGCGGGCACCTCCCCTACCTGACCCTGCCCTCGATCGGCTGGGACTTCGCGAACCGGACCGGCCGGGGCTACGTCCAGGGCCGGTTCCGCGGCGACGGGGAGGTCTATGGCGAGGCGGAGTGGCGGTTCCGACTCACCCGAGATGGCTTCTTGGGCGGAACGGTCTTCGCGAACGCCTCGACCTTCTCGCGGCCGGCGGTGAACGTGCCCGGGTACGTGCAGGGGAGCGAGCCGCTCTTCGCGAAGGTGCGGCCCGCGGGTGGCGTGGGGCTTCGGTTCATGATGAATCGGGAGGCGCGGAACGCCGTGACCCTCGACTTCGCCGCCGGGGAGGACTCATTCGCGGTCTACTTCGGAGCGGGCGAGGCGTTCTAGAATCGGGGCATGCGCATCTTTGGACGGGTCGCAGCGGTCCTTCCCTCGCTGCTCTTCGTGATCGGCGTCCTGGCACAGACGCCCCCCGCGCCCCAGCCAGGGCCCCCTGCCGAGGCCCCTGGCCAGCGCGGCATCACCTTCGAGACGAAGGCGTTCACCGACGACTTCGACGGCATGCTCGAGCGCCGTCTGATCCGGGTGGTGGTTCCGTTCAGCCGCTCGCTCTACTACAACGACCGGGGCTGGGAGCGCGGGCTCAGCGCCGACAGCGTGCGCGGGTTCGAGAAGTGGCTGAACGAGAAGTACGCGAAGAAGCTCAAGAACCGGCCCATCACCGTGGGCATCCTCCCGAGGACCCGGGAGCGGCTCCTCTCCGAGGTCGCGACTGGGCACGGCGACATCGCGGTGGGGAACCTGACCATGACGCCCGAGCGGCTCGCGGTGGTCGATTTCGTCCTCATCCCGAACCTCCCGGTGGTGAAGGAGGTGGTCGTCACCGGACAGAACGCCGCCCCCGTCGCCACCGTCGACGATCTCGCGGGAAGGACGGTTCACGTTCGGCGCGCCTCGAGCTACTACGAGAGCCTCGTCGCCCTGAACGAGAGGCTCAAGGACGAGGGCAAGCCGCTCGTGCATCTCGTCCTCTTGCCCGACGCTCTCGAGGACGAAGACGTGATGGACATGCTCGACGCGGGAATCCTGGAGGCGACCGTCGTCGACGACTGGAAGGCGAAGATGTGGGCGCAGGTCCTCACCAACGTCAAGGTGGCCGAGGAGGTGGCCTTGCGAACCGGCAGCCAGATCGGCTGGGCGATCCGGAAGGACAGCCCCAAGCTCGCGGCCGAGATCGGAGCCTACCTCAAGGCCAAAGCCCCGAAGGGCGCCGTCCGAGGGGCCCTGGAGCAGGCCATGAAGCGGGTGAAACGCCTCAAGAACCCGACCACGGCGAAGGCGAGGAAGCGCTTCGAGCAGACCTACGCGCTCTTCGAGAAGTACGGGGCGGAGTACCGCTTCGACCCGCTCATGCTCACCGCCCAGGGCTTCCAGGAGTCGCGCCTCGACCAGGAGGCCCGGAGCCCCGTGGGCGCGGTCGGCGTCATGCAGGTCATGCCGGACACCGGGAAGGAGCTCAAGGTCGGCGACATCCACCAGATCGAGCCCAATATCCACGCCGGTGCGAAGTACATGGACCAGCTCATGACGAAGTACTTCCCCGACGCCCAGTTCGACGAGGTGAACCGCACCCTGTTCGCCTTCGCGAGCTACAACGCCGGCCCCGGAGCCATCTCCAGGATGCGCTCGGAGGCGGAGAAGGCCGGGCTCGACCCGAACCAGTGGTTCAACAACGTGGAGATCGTGACCGCGCGGAAGATCGGGGCCGAGACCACGACCTATGTCCGGAACATATTCAAGTACTACGCCGCCTATACCCTGCTCGAGGAGGCCAGGGCCGAGGCGGAGAAGGCTCGCGGAGGGCTCTCGCCCGCCGCAGGACAGTAGGGTGGCGCCCGTATCTACAGGGGCCGAGAGGAGCTGCGAGCTCGTCCTTCCGCTCCTCGACCCCGACCACCTGTTCAACGCCCCCCGGATCGACCCGCTCTCGAAAAGCCCGGCGGAGGCCCTCGGCATCGCGGGCGTCGAATACCTTCTCGAAGGGTTGCACCTCGACCGGAAGCGGCAGGGGGCGCGATCGCTCGTCCTCATCCTCCCGGCCACCGAGGCGGCCCGAGCGAGCTCCGAGAAACTCACCCTCGCCCTTCATCGCCAGATTTAGTGGCGCCTCGAGCGCCAGCGCCGGGAGCTCAGGAACACCTACCGCTACGGGTGGAAGGTGGCGGGACTCGCCTTCGTGCTGCTCGCCATCTGCCTCGCCCTGGCCTCTCTCTTCGCGAGCGAGCTCACCGAGGGGATGCGGCCCTTGGTGCGCACGACGTTCGAATACGGCTTCGAGATCATCGGCTGGGTGATCCTGTGGCACCCGGTGGACGTCCTGGTGTTCAGCCCGATGGCCATTCGAGCCAGGATCGCCGCCCTTCGGACGCTCGCGGCGGTGGAGGTGACCGTGCGGGTCGAATCGGGTCCTTAGCCCTGAGCTCGCCCTGCGCAGCTGCCGGAATCGCCGAACGAGTCCCGACGTTTCGTCAAGGGGACGCCTTTGAAGAGGAACTCGCGCCTCGGGGCCCCGAGGCCCCCCGCCAGCCCAAAGGTCTCGTTCCGTGCACGTGCGATCGCGAGCACCCCGCAAGGTACCCTATCGTTCGGGCAATGGACTTTGGCTTCACGGTGAGAGGCCCGTTGGCCCGTTCACCGATAGCACATCGGGAATCGCGGGCGCGCTCCCGGCCCCGGCGGTCGGCCTCCGCTCCTTCCTGCTCATGGCCCTGCTCGCCGCCTCCGCGATCGGAACCCCTCTGGCAGGAGCGCAGGGAGTTCCCGATCCGCGGTTCCTCGCGGCGCTCCGAGCCAAGGTGCCCATCGATCCAGTCACCCTCGAGGGCAACCCCTACCTGGCCTTTCGTGGGCGGGAGCCGCCCCGCACGCCGCCGGGAAGCGTGTGCGCCGTCCGGTTCGAGGCGGATGAGGTCCACTACCGGCTTGCCACCTTCCCGACCGAGTCTGAGGCCCGCACCTCGGGATGGGCGGTGACGCATCCCGGAGCGTGCGGAACCTGCTCGACCCTGCAGGATCTGGCGGTCTACCTCCAGAAGCCGGACCTGACCGCTCCGGTGCGTCATTGCGGGCTCTTCTTGAGGGACTCCGCTTCCCTCGCCTGCATCGAGAGGCTGGGCTTCAGCGGCCCCTGCGCGCGCACCTGGTTTTACAATGCTCGGAACACGCGACGGGAGTGCTTCGGCACCTGCATTCTGAGCTGGCTAAAGGGTGAGCCATCGACCTGGCCCGACGGCCGCCTCAATGCCTGCCTGCAGTGCGACGAGGACCGCTCCGGGCCGGTCTTCAAGGCCACCGCGGGACGGACGCCTCGGAACTCCGGCATCCTCTCCTCCATCCCCCGCCCCGAGGAGGAGGTCGCGCACCTCGTCCACGACTATGTCCCGGGCGCGGAGGCCCCTTAGCTCGCCCGATCAGATGTCGAAGCGGTACTCCACCCCGCCGAGGACCGAGGAGCGGCCTCCCAGGAAGGTGACCTCGGCCCGAAACATCCAGTACTTGTCGAGGGCGTACTGCCCGCCCAGGGCGAGGTTCCAGATGCTCGCCGGCTTCTTGTCGAGCGAGTAGTCGACGCTCGCCGCCGGTTCCGAGCCGTTGGCCCAGTTCCGCATCTTCTGCACGAGCTGGTTGCAGGCCAGCTTCTGGGCAGCGTTGCTCGGGGGAATGGCATCGCACTTCGCCTGGGCCGAGTCGATGGTGCTCTGCTGCGGCGGGGGAAGGACGTCGGCGAGCCGCACCGTTCCCGAGGTCTCGACGTCGATGACCTGGCCGAGCGTCCCGGCCCACACCGAGAGGCTCTGGCCCTTCTCGTCCAGACGAAAGGCCTTCCCCAGCCGAAACGAGAGCACGTTCGCCCCTACCAGGTCGGCGAGTCGGTCCACGTCCGAGACTGCTCCGTTGAAGTCGGCCACGGCGAAGTAGCCCCTCCACCCGATCTGGAAGGTCGCGCCGAGCGCCAGCACCTGCGCCCCGGAGGAGGCCGTGGTGCTCGCCTCGACCGGCGAGGTGATGTTGACGGTGGTCTCCGTCTTGCCGCTCGAGTAGACGGCATACAGGGAGAGGAACGGGAGCACCATGAGGCTCGGGCGAATGGCGAGGGCGCTCCCCCAGGCGGTCGCCTTGGGGATCTGGATGAAGCCCGCGTCGTACATCGGCCCGCCGTTGAACCCGAGCTTCAGGTTGGAGATGTGGATGTCGGACTTCTGGTAGTAGTAGTTCACCATGAAGCCGAACGGCTTCGGCAGATCGAAGCCCTTCGCCCGCACCTTGTCGCCCCAGAGCGGGAAGATGCCGTGCTCCTCGGCGGCCGGCGCCACCTCGGGCGCGGGAGTCGACCAGAGCTCCGGGATGGCATCCTGCGCGAAGGCGACGAGCGGCAGCGCGAGGAAGGCGAGGGCGAGCGGCGTTCGTGGCACGGTTCCCCCCTTTCTTCAGGCACCCTTCAGTATCGATCGAAGCGCCGCGGGTGTGGCAAGAGCGCGAGCGCGAACCGGAGTTCCGCCGCCCGCCGGTGCGGTTCCTGCCGCTCGCGCGCTTTCGCGCCCGACTGGGAGCGGAACTCGTTCACGACCCGCACCCCGCCGCCCTCCCACCTCGGGATCCACCCGCCCTTGCGCGGGCTTCAGGGCGGAGCGGCGGGCCCCCGGGCATCGGTGAGAAACCGCCGCGAGGACGCCGAGCCGCTCCTCTCTCCCCCTCGTTCCCTCCTCATGGCCTCCGATCGTGATCGGTGTCCTGATCCTGCTCCTTCCAAACGTGCTCCTGGCGCGCGGGGCGGGCTCCAGCGATGCCGGGCGAGGTCATCTCGAAGGGATCGAGAATGGCGTCGAGTTGTTTTTCGGTGAGCACCTTGTCGCGCAGGATGAGCTCGCGGACCGGCTTTCCCGTGAGGTTGGCCTCCCGGGCGATGCGGGCGGCGGTCTCGTAGCCGACGTGGGGATTGATCGCGGTGATGACCCCCACGCTTCCGTCGACGTACGCCTTCATCCGCTCTCCGTTGGCGGTGACGCCCTCCACGAGGTAGGTGCGGAAGACGCGGAAGGCGTTCGTCATGATGCTGATGGACTGGATGAGGTTGAAGAACAGCACCGGCTCCATCACGTTGAGCTCGAACTGGCCAGCCTCCGAGGCGAGGCAGACGGTGTTGTCGTTCCCGATCACCTGGAAGGCCACCTGGTTCACGACTTCCGCCATGACCGGGTTCACCTTGCCGGGCATGATGCTCGAACCGGGCTGGCGCGCCGGGAGGTTCAGCTCCCCCAGGCCGCAGCGGGGCCCGGAGGCCATAAGCCTCAGGTCGTTCGCGATCTTGGAGAGGTTCATCATGCAGACCTTGAGGGCCGCCGAGACCTCGGTGTAGCCGTCGGTGTTCTGGGTGGCGTCGACGAGGTGCTCGGCGGTGCGGATGGGCCAGCCGGAGAACTCGGCCAGGTACTTCGCCACCGCGGCGATGTAGGCGGGGTCGGCATTCAGGCCGGTGCCCACCGCCGTCGCCCCCATGTTCACCTCGGCGAGCTGCTGGCCCACGTTCTGGAGGCGGCCGATGTCCCGGCCGATGACCCGCCGGTAGGCGCCGAACTCCTGGCCGAGCCGGATGGGCACCGCGTCCTGCAGGTGGGTGCGGCCCATCTTGATGAGCCCGTCGAACTCCTTCTCCTTGGCGGCGAAGGCCTCGTGGAGCCGCCTCAGCTCCGCCAGGAGCGCCTTCCCCAGGTCCAGCACCGCGATGTGGACCGCGGTGGGGAAGGCGTCGTTGGTCGACTGGGCCATGTTCACGTGCGAGTTCGGGCTCACGACCTCGTAGGTCCCCTTGGGCTTTCCCAGGATCTCCAGGGCGCGATTCGCGATCACCTCGTTGGCGTTCATGTTGATCGAGGTCCCGGCGCCGCCCTGGATCGGGTCGACGATGAACCAGGCGTCGAGCTTGCCCGCGATGACGTCGTCCGCAGCGGCGGCGATGGCGTTCGCGACCCTGGCCTCGAGGTGGCCGGTGTCGCGGTTTGCGAGCGCCGCCGCCTTCTTCACGATCCCGAGCGCCCGGATCAGCGCCGGATGGATGCGATACCCGGTGATGGGGAAGTTCTCGCTGCCGCGCAGCGTCTGCACGCCATAGTACGCATCCGCCGGGACCTCCCGATCCCCCAAGAAGTCGTGCTCTGTCCGGTGCTCGCTTGCCATGACTCACCTCCGCCGGGCGGGCCGGCCTTAGGTTCCCCCTACGCCAGGATGAAGCGTGCCAGAGCCAGCCCCGAAGCCACCGCGACCGCAGTGGCGACGAGCCCGGGCAACATGAAGCTGTGGTTCAAGACGTACTTCCCGATCCGGGTGGTACCGGTCCGGTCGAAGTTGATCGCCGCGACCACCGTCGGGTAGTTGGGAATGAAGAAGTAGCCATTCACGGCCGGGAAGGCTCCCACGAGGCCCCAGCCGGGGAGACCGAGAGAGAGCCCGAGCGGCATCAGAGTCCGGACCGTCGCGGCCTGGCTGTAGAGGAGGATGGAGAGCACGAACAGCGCCACCGTGAAGGCCCATGGAACGTGACGGACCATGGCCTCCAGGGGGCCCTCGAGCTGGGCCAGGTTCCCCTGGAAGAACGTGTCGCCCATCCAGGCGATGCCGAAGATCGCGATGACGGCTTGCATGCCGGCCCCGAACACCGACCCCTTGGCCAGAGCTCCCACCCCCGCCTTGCAGAAAAGGACCATGAGCGCGGCAGTCGAGAGCATCACGATCTCGATCGCCCCGGCCATCCCCATCCGAACCACCTTGCCCTCGATCTCGAAGGAGGGACGCAGGCCATCGAACGTCCCGAGAAGCACGATCATCACCGCGGCCAGAAGGAAGATCAGGACCGCCACCTTGGCGGCGGGCGGCACGGTCGCCTTTCCGCCGTCTGCAGCCGCCGGGTGGGCGGCCTCGAGCTTGCCGGATGACAGGCGCTGCTGGTACTCGGGATCGTCCTTGAGCTCCTTGCCCTGCTTGCTCGCGACGAAGGACCCGCACAAGACGCCGAGGACGGTGGCCGGGATGCAGACCGAGAGCACCCCCGCCAAGGTGATGCGCGAGCCGGCGAGCAAGCCCACGAGCGCCACGGTCGCCGCGGAGATGGGGCTCGCGGTGATCGCCTGCTGGGAGGCGATGACCGAGATGGAGAGTGGCCGCTCGGGCCGGACCCCCGCCTCGCGCGAAACCTCGGCGATGACCGGCAGGATCGCGTAGGCCACGTGCCCGGTCCCGGCGAAGAGGGTGAAGACGTATGCGACCAGGGGTGCGACGTACGTGATCGCCGGTGGGTGCTTGCGCAGAGCCTTCTCCGCCAGCGACACGAGGTAGTCCATCCCGCCCGCCGCCTGGAGCGCGCCCGCCGCGGTGCAGACCGCCGCGATCATGAGCATCACGTCGATGGGCGGGTCGGCGGGCCGCTCGCCGAACCCGAACGTGAGGATCGCGAGGCCGAGCCCTCCCATGACGCCGAGCCCGAGACCCCCGAGCCGCGCACCGACCACGATCATGACGAGCACCACGGCAAGCTCTGCCCAGATCATGATTCCCTCCCCGAGGTGTGTGCCCTCCGCTTCGCCGCCGGGCTATCGTTTATCATCTCGCGACCCCACCGGCGTCGCCTATCGGACGAACGTCAGTACCCGGTGCGCGAGTCGCTCTGGGGGGCCTCCCCTTCCCGCGGTCCCTCCTGCAATTACCCCGATCCGCCGCCCCCCTCGTTACCTCGGGACGGGGTCCGCCCGGAGCAGCCGTGCCCCTTTCGACCTGCGAAGGCTGGCAACACATAACCAATTCCCGTGACGAGGCGGGTGTCGCAGAGGTGTCGCCCGACTCGGGTGCGGCCCGACGATGGCAGAGGACCCGAGCAGGGTCGTCGACGTGACCGCCGTCGGGGCCCCGTCGACGAGGCTCTACGCTCCTCGCTGCGCCGGAAGGGCGGGCTTGCGGGTCTTGGAAGACGAGCGTGCCGCTAAGAGGACGAAGCGCACTCGAGGGGCTCCGAGAGGTCGGGCTCGCCGGACCCTGCGTCCCCCGCCGCGTTGCCCGTTATGAAGCGTCTCGTGCGCTCCTGGCCAATCATCGTCCCCCTCGCTGCCGCGGCCGTGCTCGGCGTGGCGATGTTTCTCCCCCAAGGTGGCATTCTCTCGATCGCCCTGGGCGTCGTGCTCCTCGTCGCCGTCCCTTCGGCGGTCCACCACGCGGAGGTGATCGCCCGCAAGGTCGGAGAGCCGCTCGGGACGCTGGTCCTCGCCCTGGCGGTCACCGTCATCGAGGTCGCGCTCATCGTTTCCCTCATGATCGTGGGAGGGCCGCAGAGCGCGACCCTGGCGCGCGACGCGGCCTTCGCGGCCGTGATGATCATCTGCAGCGGCGTGGTCGGCTCGTGCATCCTCCTCGGCGGAGTTCTCCACCGCGAACAGTCCTTCCGGGTGGAGGGGGCGGCGCCCGCGCTGGCAGCCCTGGTGGCCCTGTCCACCCTGTCTCTGGTGCTGCCCAGCTTCACGACCAGCGCGCCCGGACCGGTCTACTCGCCTCCCCAGCTCGCCTTCGCGGGGGTGGCGTCGCTCGTTCTCTGGGGCGTCTTCGTGTTCGCCCAGACGGTCCGTCATCGGGACTACTTCCTCCCTCCGAACGACGGGAAGGGAGAAGAGGCTCATCTCCCCCCACCCGGGGGCCTCGCCACCCTCGGGAGCGCTGGGTTGCTCCTCGTCGCGCTCGTCACCGTCGTGGGCGCGGCGAAGCTCCTCTCTCCGGTGGTCGAGGCGCTCGTCAAGGCCGCCGGACTCCCCGACGCCGTCGTCGGCATCGCCATCGCCCTGCTCGTCCTATTGCCGGAGACCGTGGCGGCGCTTCGCGCCGCCCGCTCGAACCGGCTCCAGACGAGCATGAACCTCGCTCTCGGGTCGGCGCTCGCCTCCATCGGCCTCACCATCCCCGCCGTGGTGGCCGTGTCGCTTCACTTCGGGATCCCTCTCGCCCTGGGTCTCGACTCGAAGAACCTCGTGCTCCTCGCCCTCACCTTTCTCGTGAGCGCCCTGACCCTCGTGCCGGGGCGGACGAGCGTGATGCAGGGCTCGGTTCACCTCGTGGTCTTCGCGGCGTTCCTCTTCCTCTCCTTCGTGCCCTAGGAAGGGAGCGACCGCTCACTCGACGAGCCTCGCCCGGAGCCGCGCGTACTCCTCGCTGGTGATGGCCCCCGAGGACTTGAGCCGCTCGAGCTTCTCGAGCTCGTCCGCGACGCTGAAGCCCACCATGCGCTTCAGCTCCTCCCGGCCGTACTGAACTTCCTGGAGGTTCCGGTCCGCCATCCCCCGCCCCTGGGTGATGAGGTAGATGAACACACCGAGATAGGGGGCGACGATCACCACGAGCACCCAGAGTGTCTTCATCCACCCCGAAAGATCGCGGCGCCGGAACAGATCCCGGAAGACGGAGATGAGCAGCCAGAACCAGGCGACGAACAGGAACACCGTGAGGACGTCGGCCAGGAAGTTGGCAAACGTGAAACCGCCGTTGAAGGGCATCGCGATCCTCCTTGGGGCTCGAGTCCGCAACGAGAGCCGTGCGGCTGCTTATACCCCGAGTCCGCTACCTCGAAGCATTCGGAGGTCCTCGCGCTGTGAAACTGCTTTCGAAGAGCTCGCGGGATGCGTCGATTCGTCGAGCGCTCGCCCTCTCCGGGTTGCACCACGGTCCCTTGTCGCGAGGGGATGCCCGTGCCAAGCTCAAAGGCTCCTCACGAAGACCTGGGACGGGTTACTCCTTTTGGACCCTCGTCCGGAAGGCCACCGGCCTCGAGACCCGGTGAGCAGGAGGCTTGGGTAGGGAGACGACGAATGGCAAGGCCCTCGAGTCCCGGCGGCGTCCTTTCGCGTTTCATTCGCTCGGAAAGCGCGGGCAGCGTCGCACTCCTCGCCGCGACCATCGTCGCGCTCTCTTGGGCGAACTCTCGCTTTGCGGGGTCCTACGAGGCGCTTTTGCAACTCAAGCTCGGCGTCTCCCTCGGCCCGCACACCTTCGCGCTCTCGCTCCACCACTGGGTGAACGACGGCCTCATGGCCCTTTTCTTCTTCGTGGTCGGTCTCGAGATCAAGCGGGAGGTGGTGCTGGGCCAACTCTCGACCGTGGCGGGCGCCGTCCTCCCGGTGGTGGCCGCTCTGGGGGGCATCCTCTGCCCGGCGCTCGTCTACGCGCTTCTCAATACGGGGGGGCCCGGGATCCGCGGCTGGGGGGTGCCCATGGCCACGGACATCGCCTTCGCCCTCGGGGTGCTGGCGCTCCTCGGCCGGCGGGTCCCGCTCGGCCTCAAGGTCTTCCTCACCGCCCTCGCCATCGCCGACGACCTCGGGGCGGTGCTCGTCATCTCCATCTACTACACCGAGCGGATCCACCTCTGGGCCCTCGTCGGCGCCGCCCTTCTGCTCGCCGCGCTCGGCCTCGCCGGGCGGACCCGGATCCGCTTCGCCGGCGTGTATGCCGTCCTCGTGCTCGGCGTGTGGCTCGCCACGCTCGCCTCGGGCGTGCACGCCACCGTCGCGGGCATCCTCATCGCCTTCCTCGTCCCGGTCCGTTCGGACCGGTCGCCGGAGCGTTTCCTCTTGGAGGTCGGAGACGCCCTCCGTGATCTCTCGGCCCGGCCGCTCTCGCGGGAAAGCCTCGCCCTCGACGCCGACCAGCTGGAGCGACTCGAAGAGGTCCACATCGGGGCCTCGGCGCTCCGGCCGCCCGCGCTCGTGTTCGAGCACGCGCTCCACCCCGTCACGACCTGGTTCGTGCTCCCCGTCTTCGCCCTGTTCAACGCGGGAATCGCAGTGGAGGGTGGCGTGGGAGTGGCCCTCCGGTCCCCGGTCGCGCTCGGCGTCTTGCTCGGCCTGTTCGTGGGGAAGGCAGTGGGGATCGCCGGGGCGGCCTGGCTCGCGATCCGCCTCGGCTTCTCCCGGCTCCCCGAGAACGTCACCCTGCGCCACCTCCTCGGAGCGGGCTTCCTCGCCGGCATCGGCTTCACGATGTCGATCTTCGTGGCCAGCCTGGCCTTCGAGGAGGGAGCGCTCGAGACCGCCGCCAAGGTCGGGATCCTCGCCGCGTCGGTGCTCTCGGGCGTGGTCGGGTACCTCTTCCTCCGCGCCACGCTCCCGGCGGCGCTGCCGGACGCGCCGCCGTCAATTGCCCCCACACTGTGACCCCCAAGCGAGAGGAGCGAGATCATGACCCCCGAACCCATCCGCACCGGGCTCTCCGCCGCGACGCTCGAGCGCGCCGTGGTCGAGAATCTCGTCTGCCTGCAGGGCCGCTACCCCAGGATCGCCACCGCCCAGGACTGGTACATGGCCCTCGCCTACACGGTCCGCGACCGGATGCTGGCGCGCTGGGCGAGCACTGTAGAGGCCTACGTCACCCGAGACGTGAAGGTCGCCTGCTATCTCTCGGCCGAGTTCCTTATGGGGCCTCAGCTCGGCAATAACCTCCTCTCTCTCGGCATGGAACGGGGCGCCCGCGAAGCGATGGGGGCGCTCGGCCAGGACCTCGACGCCCTCCTCGAGGTGGAAGAGGAACCGGGGCTCGGGAACGGCGGCCTGGGGCGGCTCGCCGCCTGCTACCTCGACTCGCTCGCCACGCTCAAGGTTCCGGCCATCGGCTACGGGATCCGCTACGAGTTCGGCATCTTCGATCAGGAGATCCGAAACGGCTGGCAGGTCGAGGTGACCGACAAGTGGCTCGCGAAGGGGAACCCCTGGGAGCTGGTCCGCCCCGACGTGGCCTTCCCCGTGAACTTCGGCGGCCACACCGAGGCCGGGACCGACGCGGACGGGCGCTACCGCGTTCGCTGGATCCCGGGGCGCCGGGTGAAGGGCGTGGCCTGCGACACCCCGGTCCCGGGCTACCGGGTGAACACCTGCAACACCCTACGGCTCTGGAAGAGCGAGGCGGTCGAGTCCTTCGAGTTCGAGGACTTCAACGTCGGAGACTACTACGGCGCGGTAGAGGAGAAGATCGTCTCGGAGACGATCTCCAAGGTGCTCTACCCGAACGACGAGAAGGAGAGCGGGAAGCGCCTGCGCCTCGCTCAGCAGTACTTCTTCGCGTCCTGCTCGCTGCAGGACATGCTACGCCTCCTCGAGGCGAAGGGGGCGCCTCTCCAGAGCCTCCCCGATCTGTTCGCGGTGCAGCTCAACGACACCCACCCGGCGATCGCGGTGGCCGAGCTCATGCGGCTCCTCGTGGACGAGCGGCAGCTCCCCTGGGAAGAAGCCTGGGACCTCACCTGCCGTACCCTCGCCTATACGAACCACACCCTCCTCCCGGAGGCGCTCGAGACCTGGGGGCTCCCCCTCATGAAGAGCCTCCTTCCCCGCCCCCTCGAGATCATCTACGAGGTGAACCACCGCTTCCTCGACCTCGTGCGGCGGCGCTATCCCGGGGACGAGGCCCGGGTGGCACGGATGTCCCTCATCGACGAGGCGGGGGAGAAGCGCGTGCGAATGGCTCACCTCGCCACCGTCGGTACCCACGCGGTGAACGGCGTGGCGGCGATGCACTCGGCCCTTCTCAAGGAGACGGTGCTCCGCGATTTCGCCGAGCTCTGGCCGGAGCGCTTCCGGAACGTCACGAACGGGGTCACCCCGCGCCGCTTCGTCGCCTTGAGTAACCCGGGGCTACGAGCGCTCCTCACCGAAGCGGTGGGCGAGGGCTGGCTCACCGACCCCACCCGCTTAAGGGCCCTCGAGGCACGGGCCCAGGACGCCGCCTTCCTAGAGCGCTGGCGTAAAGTCAAGCGAGCCGCCAAGGAGGCCTTGGCACGCCGCATCCGCGAACGGACCGGGGTCGCGATCGACCCAGCTGCCCTCTTCGACGTCCAGGTGAAGCGCATCCACGAGTACAAGCGCCAGCACCTGAACGCGCTTCATGTGATCACGCTCTACCAGAGGCTCCGCCAAAACCCGCAGCTCGAGCTCCCGCCCCGCTTCTTCCTCTTCGGGGGCAAGGCCGCCCCCGGCTATCACCTCGCCAAGCTCATGATCCGGCTCGTCACGGGCGTCGCCGAGGTGGTGAACGGCGATCCGGCGGTGGGGGGGCGGCTCAAGGTGGTCTTCTTCCCCGACTTCAACGTCAAGAACGCGCAGGCCATCTACCCGGCCGCGGACCTCTCGGAGCAGATCTCCATGGCCGGCAAGGAGGCCTCTGGCACCGGAAACATGAAGTTCATGATGAACGGGGCCCTCACCATCGGGACCCTCGATGGCGCCAACGTGGAGATCCGCGAGGAGGTCGGCGCCGAGAACTTCTTCCTCTTCGGCCTCACGGCCGAAGAAGTCCTCCGCGCGAAGAGGGAGGGCTACCGGCCGGCCGAGGTGGTCGCCGGGAACCCGGAATTGAAGGAAGCCTTGGACCAGATCGCCGGCGGTACCTTCTCGCGCGGCGACCGGGAGATGTTCCGGCCGCTCGTCGAGAACCTTCTCGGCTCGGACCCGTTCCTCGTGCTCAAAGACTACGCCGCTTATGTGGCCTGCCAGGAGCGCGTCAGCGCCGCCTGGGAGGAGTCCCGAGCGTGGACCCGGATGTCGATTCGGAACACCGCGCGTTCCGGGACGTTCTCCTCCGATCGGTCGATGCGCGAGTACTGCGAGTCGATCTGGAAGGTGGGGCCGGTCGAAGTCCACCTCGACTAAGGACCGGCCCCGTCTTCTCGACAGGTGCTACCGTCTCCGGCCGCCCCCCCCACCCCGGCCGCCGCCGCGGGCGGCCGCGTCGCGGTTCAGGCCGGCCGGAGCTCCACCACCCCGGGAGGCGCCTTGGGAGGGCGCCGGTCGAGAGCTGGCACTCGTGCCGCCCTCGTGCCGCTGGGAAGCTCCCGTGCTCGCACCGGTGCCCGCCTGCGGCCGCTGGGAAGCTCCCGTGCTCGCACCGGTGCTCGCCTGCGGCCGCTGGGAACCTCCCGTGCTCTGCCACCCACCGCCCGTGTTCTTGTCCCAGTTTCCGTTCTGGTTCTGCCGGTAGACGTTCCCGGACTTGTCGCCGTAGACGTTGTTGGGCTGCTGGGACACGGTCGGGGCGCGCCGGTCCGCCGGCTGAGTCGTGGGAGCGTTGCGCTGCGCGTTGCCGGGGCGCTCGTAGATGTTCCCCGTGGACGGGCGAGCCGGTGTCGTGCCTCCACCGGCGACGGGCTGGGATACGCTCGGTCCTCCGCCCGGGCGCGGCGGCTGGGATCCCGCGGGCGGACGGCCGCCTCCCCCTGCGGGCGGTCGATAGCCCGGAGGTGGGTAGCCCGCAGGAGGACGATAGCCGGGAGGATAGCCGCCCGGGGGACGGGCCGGATAGGGAGGCCGGTAGCCAGGCGGCGGGGGACGGTAACCGTAGGGCGGCCGGTAGGGCGGGTAATACCCCCGCGGCCCGTAGTAGCCCCCATACCCGCCGAAATGCAGGCTCACCGAGAAGAACGGCGTGCCATAGCTCACGCCGAAGCCCCACCCCGTCCACGGGTTGTACGAGACGTGGAAACCAAAGGTGGCCGGATAGGGGTAGCAGTACACCGGTCCGATGTACGGCGGGTAGTAGTAACCGGTCCCGTACACCACCGTCCCGTAGTACGGGTAGACGCCGACGTAGCCGGGCAGGTAGCCGACGTACACCACCTGGGGCGTCGACTGGTACACGTAGACGTACTTCGTGTTGTAGACGGGAGCCGAGGGAGGCACCTGGTCGATCGACGGGGGCCGCTTGTCGCTCACCGCCCACGGTCCCTGGGGGGTGGGGGCGACGTACCAGACGGCCTGGTAACAGACCCAGTACTGGCCACTGTCCTGGAGGACGGAGAAGGAGGTGTTCGTGGCGTAGGCCAAGGAGGTCCCCTCGATGGCCTTGAACTTGGGCTCGCCGTCGTAGGTGACATTGATCGTCTGGTCGCGCTTCACCGCGGTGGTCTGCGGGATCTGAGAATCCGCGAGCGCATCGTCCGCCTCGCCCGTCCCGGCGACGAAGGCACGGAGGTCACCCACGGGCGAATCGGGAGGGATGCTCTTGAAGGCCGCGGGCAGCTTGTCGGGTCGCACGGCGCTCCATGGCCCCTTGAGCGACGTCGCCCTGTACCACCGCCCCGAGACGAGCACGTAGGTCTCGCTCGTGGGGACGTGCACGATGACCTTCCCGTCGGTGTTGTCCGCGTAGAGGAGGTTCCCGTCGGTCCCGAGCGGCACGTAGGACGGCTTCCCGTCGAAGGAGACGAGCTCCGTCGGCTCGGTGGCGACCACGATCCTCGGCGGCGTCGCCGGGGCCTCCTTCTGGGCCGGGGCCGCCGCGTTCGGCGGCGCCTCTTCTCCTTCGCCTGGCGGCGCTTGCGGGGGAGGCTTGTTCTTCTCGAAGTAGGCCTTCACCGGCTCCGTGGGCGCAGCGACGGGCGACCATGGCCCCTTCGCCTCCTGGGCCTCGTACCAGAAGGTGTCGCTGCCCAGGTAGAAACGGCTGGTCGCGGGATCGCGCACCACGAAGAGCGGCGTGTTCACCACGCGCTCCAGGCCCGTGTCGGGGATCGGCCTTACGACCGGCTGGCCATCGTAGAGGAGGAGCGCCGCCGGGTCGTTCGAGAAGATGAGCTTCGGGACCGGCGCGGCGATCCCCTTCTCGCTCTTCTTCATCCGCTCCGAGGCCGCCACCGCCGCCTGTAGGTCGGCGAGCGTCATGGAGACGTCCCACTTCGGGACCTCCTCCTCGACGGTCTTCTTGACCTTCTCCTCCTGCTCGGGCTTGGCGTTCGGGAAACGGACCTTCGTGACCGTGAACTCCTCGACCTTGACGATCCCCTGGTCCTTGTCGATGAGCACGCGCGAGTCGAACCAGAAGACGCCGAAGACCGGAGTGCCGCCCGTCGCCTCCCAGGACACCGCCGCCCGGCCGGTGAGCGTTACGCCCTCGAAGGTCTCGACCTGCGGCGTGAATACGGTGAGCGTCCCGTGCTCGAGCTGGATGGCGCGCGGCCAGGACTCACCGGCGCCGCGGGCGGCGGGAGCCCAGGCGAGGCCAAGGACGAGGGCGAGCGGAACAGCGATCTTTCTCGCGTTCATGAGCACATGGATGCCCCACCTCGCCCCTCTTGGGAAGTCGGCGTTCGCTAGCCCCCTATGGGGGCAGGTGCCCGGGGCCCCGGAGCCCGGAGGCGCTCCAGGATCGGCGCCGGGGTCTCGAGGCAGAGCCCGCCCGAAGCCTCGCTCGTCACGAGCACGGTGTAGCCCTCGGCGGAGAGCACCTCACGGGTGAGATTCACGACCTGATACGCGATCCGGACCCGGCTCTCCACCTCCACGAGCCAGGCCAAGACCCGGAACCGGTCGGCGTAACGAAGCGGAGAGGCGTGCCTTAGGTAGGACTCGGACATGAGGAAGCGGTATCCGAGGACCCGCAGGTCGCCGACGTCGAGCCCTCGCGACCGGAGAAGCTCGGTGCGGGCGAGGTCCAGGTACTTGGGGTAGTGGCCGTGCCAGGCGACCTCGAGCACATCCACGTCGTGGAAGGGGACCGTGAGCTCGACCGCCACCGCCGTGGAGGGAGGGGGCGGGAGCCGCGGTCGGGCGTGGGATGGGCCGAGCGGTGCGCTCATGCGGCCCTCCAGAAATCGTAGAAGTTGAACCAGTTGTCCGGGTGGGCCCGGCAGTGGTGCTCGAGGCGCCCCGCATAGCGGGCCACGAGCTTAAGGAGCGCCTCCTCGCGCGCCGGGCCCCGCGGCAGGATCACGAGGTCCTCGAAGGGCTCGTAGTGGACGTGGTAGCGGTCCGGCGCCTCGTAAAGCCCGAACGCGAGGTACACGGGGCACCGGAGCGTCGCGGCAAGGAGGTAGGGGCCCACCGGGAAGCTCGCCTCCTCGCCCAGGAACTTGACCCGGACGGCCTTGCCGTCGAGGCCCACCCGGTCGCCCATGGTCCCGACGATCTCGCCGCGCCGGATTCGCTCCTCCACCTCGAAGACGAAGCTCGTATCCCCCTTCTTGATCTCGATGAGCTGCCCCTCCACGCCGGGGTCGAGCCGGCGGAGCGCGTCCGTGACGGCGCGCGAGTTCTCGTAGTAGACGAGGACGCTCACCTTTAGCTTCCCCAGGCTCGAGTCGAGCCGGAGGACCTCCCAGCTGCCCAGGTGGGCGAGGACGAGGAGTACGCCCCGGCCGGCCCGGTGAAGCTCGCCGAGCCCCTCCCCACCCTGCCTCTGCACCCGGAACCTCGACATCTCACCTCGCGCCAGGAAGACGCGGTCGGCAGTCACCTCTGCGAACGTCGAGACGTGGTGAAGGACGTCGCGGAGCCGCGCCCGGCCCCCCACCCTCCGCAGGTAATCCCGCGACACCCGGCGCACACGGGCGTGGAGGAAGACGTACCAGGCGGCGAAGACCCTGAGGAGCCACCTCGATCCGCGCCGGCCGAGGAGCCGGAGCGCCCCGACCACGAGCCAGATGCCTAGGGCACCGCTCTTCTCCGGGAGCTCGTACCAGGACCCCGCGGTCACGACGTCCTCGGCCTTCGCCCCACGAGAAGCCGCCCGAGCCCCACGAGGCATAGAGAGATGTAGGTCGAGACGATGCGGACGTTGTCGCGCCAGGGGCGGAAGTGCGAGACCCCACCCTCCTCTCTACGGAAATAACGGACCGTGGTGGGCACGTTCACGACCGGACACCCCGCCCAGACGAGCCGGATGGCGATCTCGGCGTCGAACTCCATCCGGTCGCCAGAGGGAAGGCGCAAGGAGGGCTCGAGCGGGTAGACGCGGTACCCGCAGAGGACGTCGCGGATCACCCGGCCCCCGGTCGCGAGGTCGGTCCAGATGCGGCAGAAGCGGTGACCGCGCACCCGGCCCCGGGGAGCGCTCCCGTCGAACACCGGGTCTCCCACCACCAGCGCCTCGGGGTGGGCCTCCGCCGCCGCCAGGAAGCGCGGAAGGTCGCCCGTGTCGTGCTGCCCGTCGGCATCGATCTGGAGAGCATGGGTGAAGCCGAGGGCGCTCGCCCGGCGGAACCCCTCCTTGACCGCCGCCCCCTTCCCCACGTTTCGCTCGAACCTTTGGACGAGAGCGAGGCCCTCCCGCCCGAGCGCCGCGACCTCCGCCCGCCCCTCCGGACCGCTGCCGTCGTCGACCACGAGCACGTCCGACAGATGAACCCGAACTCGTTCCACTACCCCCCGGACGGTGAGCGGGTTGTCGTAGGTCGGGATGAGGGCACACACCCTGGGACTCAAGGCTCCTCCACGGGGCCGAAGACGAGCGTACCCGAGGCACAGCGCCCGGCTCGTCCTTCGATGGCGAAGTCCACCGTCCTTCGAACCGGATCGCGCTCGAGGAAGAGCTCGATCCGCTCGCCCGGACCGATGGGACGCAGGAACTTGAGCCGCCGGACGGCGCGGAGCATCCCCGCCTGTGGCCAGAGCCGCTCCACCTGCCGCACCGCCATCCGGTCGAGCTCCACCACCCCGGGCAGGACGGGTGAGCCCGGGAAATGGCCCTCGAAGTAGAGGAGGTCCCCGGGCACCGTGAAGGCGAGCCGCCGGACCTCTTTCCCTGCCTTGCCCGAGAGGACCTCCTCGGACTCCGGCTCGAGCGCGACGCGCCCGCCCTTGGGCCGGTCGAAGAGCTCGAGGAGCCGGGCGCGAAGGAGCTTGCCCGCCCCCTCCCGGGGCAGCGAATCGAGGACGCGGATCCGCCTCGGCACGGTCACGGGATCGAGCCAGCGCTCGAGCGCGGCCCGCAGCCCTTCCGCGGTCCAGCCCGTGGCCGCCACCGCCACCCAGATCTCCTGCCCGCGGAGGCCAGACGTGCCCCGGGAGAGGGCGGCCGCGTCCCTTACCCCGGGAAGCGAGAGGAGCCGCTCCTCCACCTCCCGGAGCGAGACGCGCTTCCCCGCCACCTTCACCGCGTCGTCCCTGCGGCCCCGAAGCACGAACCGGCCGTCCGGCCCCATTTCGATCCGGTCGGGCAGCGGGTAGGGGCGAGGACCGCCCTCGGGCAGCCAGGGGGAGTCGACCCAGAAAGAGTCGCCCACGCCCGCCGAGATGGTGGTGTTCGGGTACGGAGTCCACGCCTCAAGGCCCGCCTCGCGCCACCCCAGGGCGCCCGTCTCGGTGCTGCCGTACACCTCGACCACGCGCCATCCGTGCCGCGCGCGCAGGGCCGTCGCGGTCGCGGGCGGGAGCGGCGATCCGGCCGAGAAGACGCACCGGAGAAAGGGCGCGCGTTCCTCGAGCGCGAGGGGGGCGAGGTGAGCGGGCACGCTCACGAGCGTCGTCACCCCGTACCGCTCGATGGCGGAGAGGACCTCGGTGGCGTGGAGCCCGCCCGCCCGCACCAGGGCGGCCCCGCTGCGGAGCGGGAGGAGCACGCCGAACTGGAAGCCGTAGATGTGGTAGGGCGGCACGGTCGAGAGGATCCGCTCGCCCGAGAACGGCCCGAAGAGGCGGGCACTCACGTCGGCCTCCCCGAGGAGCTGCTCTCGCCTCTTCGACACGCCCCGGTGGGCTCCGGTCGTGCCCGAGGTCATGACCGTGAGCCGGGCGCTTTCGGGCGTAGGCCCCGTCCGCTCGGCTGCGGGGGCGGACCCCCGGAGGAGCTCGCGAATGTCCATTCCCCCCGGAGCGTCGTCGCGGTCGTGGAGGACGGCCCGGACCCCCTCCCCCGAACCGACCTCCCGGATGGTCTCCACCTGCACGTTCGGCGGGAAGCTCACGCCGTGCCCCGCGTCCCACGCGCCCGTTAGGCAGACCGCGAGGTGGTAACGGTCCGAGCAGACGAGGACCACCTCTCCTTTGGGAAAACCGGCGAGGAACTTCGCCACCCGGGCCGCGTCCGCGACGAGGTCGGCGGCGGTGCGCGGCCCCCCCTCTCCGACCGCGACCAGGTCACCGGGCTCGTGAACCGCGAGGGTCACGGCGATCCCTCCGCACGCCCGAGGAGCCGGGCCAGGGTCCGGTCCACGGCTCCCGGCCCGAAGTGGCCGTGGAGCGCCTTCCGCACCACATACTCGACGGCAAAGACGAGGCCGATGAGCACGTACGACACGCCGCCGGTGTAGATCGCCCACAGCGGCCTCGGAGCGAAGACGGCGAGGGCGGTCGCGATCCCGCCATTCAAGGCAAAGAAGCCGCACCACACGATCGTCACGCGCCGGCAATAGCGGACACCCGCCTCGCCCAGCTCGGAGGGGTCCTTCACCTCCATCCGGGCAAAGCGCTCCGCGATCGGGATGCCCCGGAGCGACCAGCCGAAGTGAAGGAGCAAAGCGGCGTTCACGAGCGAAGGGTAGGCGAGCAAGAAGCGCGGGTCGTCGAGGAGGGCGGCGAGGACGAGGAGGGCGGCCACGCTTGCGAAAAGGGCCACGAACCCGCGGGCCCGGGCGAGGTCCTTCCTCAGGGTCTTCATCCGCGCGGCGGCGAAGACCCCGAGGAGGATGAGCGCCGCCTTTCGGGCGCTCAAAAGGGTGAGCGAGAGCGCCACGAGCACTGGGTAACCAAGGGTGAAAAGGAGCGTGAGGACGCGGGAGGCGCGCTCGAGGAAATCCGGGCGGGCGCCGGCCGAGGGGGAGGCGGAAGGAGCCCTTCCCGGCCCGCCCGGCGCCGGGGGTGCCGCCCCGCCCCTTTCCTCCCCAAGACCGCGGGGCGCCCGCTCCCCTTTCTCCATGACGCGCTCGCCGAGGAGCACCGAGAGCGCCACCGGCCTAAGCCCTCTCTCCTTGAGCCCGGCGAGGATCGCCCGGATCTCTCTGAGCCACTCCTCCACGGGAGTGCCCAAGGGAAGCGCGTCGTGCAGGAGCACGATGTCCCCTGGACGCACGCGGCGGAGCACCCGCCGGGCTAGCCCCGAGAGCCTTCGGTTCCCGAAATCGAATGGACGGCAGCTGAAGGCGACGCAGAAGAGGCCCAGGTTCCGAAGGACCTCTCCGAGGGGGGGACTCGTGATCCCCACCGGCGGCCGGTAGGCGAGCGGGCGCACCCCGTGCTCCTCGAGCGCCCTTTCGCAGCCGAGGATCTCGTCCCTTACCCGGGCCTTGCCCCGCGTGGCGAGGAAGACGTCGTGGGTGTCCGAGTGGTTCCCGATCTCGTGGCCGGCCGAGAGGATGGCGCGCACCGCCTCCGGGTGGGCCGCCGCCCGGCGCCCCACCACGAAGAACGTGGCCAAGGCGCCCTCTCCGGCGAGGAGGGCGAGGAGGGAGAACAAGGTCCGCGGGTCGGGCCCGTCGTCGAAGGTGAGCGCCACCTCCGGGCGCGAACGCGGGCCGTGCGTCGCAATGGGAAGAAAGAAGGCCCAGCCGGGGAAGTAGGGAGCGGCCGCCACCGCGAAAAGGAGGGCGAGCGGGGGGACGGGCCACAGCTCGGGGCGGACGGCGAGGAGGAGGAGGGTGGCCACCGCGGCCGCGGCCGCGGCGAGGTGCATGCGCGAGAGCGTATGGGGGAAAAGGAGCCTCATGCGTCGGCGATGAGCTCCCAGAGCGGGCCGCTCCGGCCGCGGGCGTGGAGCCGGGAGACGATCCCGGAGAATTCCCCTCCCGTCCCGACGACCCAACCCCGACGCCCTTCTCCCCGGCGCCGGACCGCCCGGACGAGGTCCCCGAGGTCGAGACCGTCCGGCCGGTAGAAGACCGGCTCGAGGAGGTCCTCCTCGCGGCGGATCTGGCCCTCCGCCACCGCCACCGAGAAGAGGTCGGTCCGAGGGTAGATCCGCATCCCGCAGAAGAAAAACAGAGCCGCGCCGGCGAGCTCCTCGCACCCGTCGAGCGTCTCCTCCGCAGTGGCGGAGGTCTCCCCCGGGCCGCCCAGGGCGAAGAAGTGCGCCACGTGGATCCCGGCCGCCCGCGCGGCCGCGTGCGCCCGGAAGACGTCGGCGCGACGGAACGGCTTCTGGATCCGGGGCAGGACGGCGTCGGAGAGCGACTCGGTGCCGAACTCCGCGTGGGTGCACCCCGCCTTCCGTAGGGCTTCGTAGAAGCCATCCGGGGGAGCGCTCGGGGCAAAGAAGCCTCCCCAGGGCAGACGGATGCCGCCTCGCTGGAACGCAGCCGCCACGGCGAGGGCATGCGCGGGAGAGTTGTTGAACACGGAGTCGGTGAGGACGAGGTACCGGGCCCCGGCCTCCTCGAGCGCCCGGGCCTCGGAGAGGACCGCCTCCGCGTCGAAGGTCCGGAGCACCCGTCCCTCGATCTGCGGGTAAGTGCAGTACACACACCTCAACCGGCAGCCGCGCTGCGTCTGGATCCCCAGCATCCCCCCGTGCTCGAGGTAGAAGCCGAGCGCCGGGTTGTTGCCCGGGGGCGCCCGCCTCCCCTCTTCCCCCGGCCGAAGCGGCACCGGGGCGGGGGCAGGATGGCCGGGACAGAGGATCCCGGGGAGCCCGAGCGGGTCCGCCTTAGCCTCGAGCGCGTCCACGAGGGCACGGGCCCGCTCGCCCTCCCCGACCACCCCGAAGTCGGCCCCGAGGGATCGGAGCAGCTCGGCCGGGAAGATCGTGAACCCGGCGCCCCCGAGGATGAGAGGCGCATCCGTGGCGGACCGCACGATCTCCGCTACCCGCCTCGCCCCGGGCAAGAACCCCGTGGCCGCGTTGGCCTCGAGCGAGTCGACGTTCCGCAGGGAGAGACCCACCGCCTCGGGCGAGGCCTCCTTCACCGCGGAAAGGATCGCCCGCTCCACCTCGCCCTCGGCGAGGGGGCAGAGATCGAGGATCCGGACCTCGTGCGCGGGCGCGAGCGCACCGGCCAGGTAGTCGAGCCCGATGGGATGGACGGGGTAGGGGGTACGGACCCGGTTCACGGAGACGAGCAAGACCCGCACGGCGAAGTCTCCGTAACCCGCCCTAGCCCGCCGCCGGACGGTTCCGGGCCACGAACTCGGCCAGGCTCTTCACCGAGGCGAAGACCTTCCGGTTCGTCGCCTCGTCCGCGCTGGTCCGGACGCCGTACTTCTGCCGAAGGGCCATGGCCAGCTCCAGGGCGTCGATGGAATCGAGGCCCAGACCCTCCACGAAGAGCGGAGCCGAGGGGTCGATGCTCTCGGGAGTCACCCCCTCGAGGTTCAGGCTCCGGATGATGAGCTCCTTGATGTCCCGCACCAGGTCTTCCATGTCCGGTTATCTCGCCTCTCGGGCAGCGAGCCCGCGTCTAGGGGACGACGACGAGCGCCACCGCCAGGTCCCTTGCGTTAGAGAGGGAGAGGAGCGGCGCGGCCCCGCCCCCTCGGGCAAGCGCCGCCGCCGCGGTCGGGCCGAGGGAGAGGGTCGCTGCGCCCCCTCCGCCGGTCCTCACCTCGACGTCGGGGAGCGACACGGGCCCGAGCACCCCGAGCCCGAGGGCCTTCAAGAAGGCCTCCTTGGCCGCGAACCGTGAGGCATAGCTCAGGGCTCGCGCCCGCCCCGGCCGGCCCTCGCACTCGGCGCGCTCGCCACTCGTGAACACTGCCTCGGCAAAGCCCGGAGTCCGAAAGAGGGCCTTCTCGATCCGGCTCACGCTCACGGCGTCGATCCCGATTCCCCTCATCCTTCAATTGTCCCCGGGTTACTCTTCCCCAATCGCCGCGAAAGGACGCATCGTGTCTCTTCCATGGTAGGGGGATTTCGCGACCCTAGGTCGAGAATAGATCCCCCGGCGGGGGAGTCGCAAGGCCTGGGCCCGCCCGCCGGAGGTGGGCAAATGCATGCTTGAAGGGCCTTTTTGACGCTGTCTCGACCCCGATGGTATGAGGGCGCTCGATGCGAGACGGGCGTCGGAACGGGTACCCCATCACGGCCTTCGCCGCCGCGAACGCCCTCGGGACGGACACGCACCGCGTCACCGAGGCGCTCCGGGCCGGCCGCACCGGGCTCGCCCCCTGCCGCCTCGACGTCCCCTTCGAGACCGCCTGCGGCGCCCTCCCCGACGAGTTGCCCGAGCCCCCGGCGCGCCTGCGCCCGTACGATACTCGGCTCTCCCGCATCGCCCTGCTCGTGCTCGAGGAGATGGCCGATGCGCTTTCGAGAGCCTTACGGCGGCGGGGCCCGGAGCGCGTGGCGATCGTCTTCGGGACGAGCACCGGGGGGATCCGCGAGACGGAGATCGCCTACGACGAGTTCGCGCGTACCGGTCGGCTGCCCGCCTCGTTCGACTTCGAGCGCCAGCACACGTTCCACGCCGTGCTCGAGGTGATCCGCGCGGTCACGGGCGCCCGGGGGCCCGCCTACACCATCTCCACCGCCTGCTCCTCGAGCGGGAAGGTCTTCGGCTCGGCGCAGCGCCTCATCCGCGCCGGATACGCCGACGCGGTCCTCGCCGGCGGCGTGGACACCCTCTGCCAGATGACCCTCCGTGGCTTCGGGTCCCTCCAGGCTCTCTCCAAGACTCCCTGCCGCCCCTTCAACGTCGACCGCGACGGCATCAGCATCGGGGAAGGAGGCGCCTTCGCGCTGCTCGAGCGCGATGGCGAGGGCCCGGTGCAGCTCCTCGGGGTGGGAGAGTCGAGCGACGCGTACCACATGAGCCATCCGCACCCGGAGGGGCTGGGCGCGCGGCTCGCCATGGAGGCGGCGCTCGCTCAGGCGGGCCTGCCCGGCTCGGCCGTCGACCACGTGAACGCCCACGGGACGGGCACACCGGCCAACGACGTCGTCGAGGCCCAGGCCATCGCGGCCGTGGTCGGGCCCGGCGTGCCGGTGTCGTCGACCAAGGGCTACACTGGTCACCTCCTCGGGGGGGCGGGCGCGACCGAGGCGGTGTTCGCAGCCCTCTCCATCGCCCACGGGTTCTTGCCGAGGAGCCTGGGGGCCGAGCCGGTCGATCCCCTGGTGAAGGCCGCCATCTGCTCGGCCGGCGCCGAGCGGGCCGTTCGCACCGTCATGAGCAACTCCTTCGGCTTCGGGGGGAGCAACGTGAGCCTATTGTTGGGGTCCGCTTGATCCCGATCCACGTGGGCGGCTTCGGCCTCTTCACCCCCGGCTTCGCCGGGTTCAAGGCCTGGGCCGCGGGGACGCCCGATCCTTCGGTCTTGGCCGCCCGGGCCGATCTCCTCCCGCCGACCTTGAGGCGGCGCGCCACCCCGCTCGCCTCGAGGGTGGCGGTGGTTGCCGCCGAGGCGGCGGCAGAGGCCAAGGTCGAACTCGCCCGCGTGCCGCTCGTGCTCGGCTCCGCCCTCGGCGAGCAGACCGGGCTCGAGATCCTGGAGGAGCTCCGGCGTGGAGAAGGGATGCCCTCCCCCACCCGGTTCCATAATTCCGTCCACAACGGCCCGGTCGCCTACCTCTCCATCGCCACCGGGAACCATGGCTTTTCCACCACGGTGGCGGCCGGCCTGGAGACCCCCGCGGTGGCGCTCCTCGAGGCGGGCGCGCTCCTCTTTGAGCGGGGGGGAGACTTGGTCCTCGTCCTCGCCGACGATCCGCCCGTGCCGCCCTTCTCCCCGAAGAACCCTTACCCTCCGCTCGCCGTCGCCCTGGCCCTGTCGGCCGAGCCGCGTCCCACGAGCCGGGCGGTGCTCCGGGGCCTTAAAAGAGCGCGGTCGGACGCTCCCCGGGTGCCACCCCCGTTCCTGAGCCATTCCTGCGCGGGGGGCCTCGCCCTCGCGGACGCTGCCTTTTCGGGCAGAGAGGGAGAGATCGCCCTCGGCCCCGAAGGGGACCTCGGCTGGGTGATAGAAGTCTCCCCCTGGAGGCCAAGGTGACCGCGCTTCCCAGGGTGGCCGAGCTCCTTCCCCACGTGCCCCCCATGCTCCTCCTGGACGAGCTCCTCGATGCGGGCCCCGGGTTCGCCCGCTGCGCGGTGCGGATCACGGAGGATTCGGTCTTCGTGGAGGAGGGCCGGGTGCGGGCGGTCGTGGCCCTCGAGTACATGGGCCAGACGGCGGCGGCCCTGGCCGGCCTTGAGTCCCGCGAGGGCGGCGGCCGACGTCCCGCGGCCGGACTTCTCCTCGGCACCCGCGAGCTCACGCTCAGGGTCCCCTGCTTCGAGGTCGGCGACGAGCTCCTCGTGGAGGTGAAGGAGGAGTACAAGGACGAGCGGCTCTCCTCCTTCCGCTGCCGCGTCCGGCGCGCGGGCGAGACGGTGGCCGAGGCGGTCCTGAACGTGCGCCTCTCCAAAGAGCAGGACGGGCCGCAATGAAGACGCGGGCGCTCGTCACCGGGGCGAGCCGCGGCATCGGCGCGGCCATCGCCGAGGCGCTCTCCCGGGCGGGCCACCCGGTCATCCTGAACTACCGCACCGGCGAGGAGGCGGCCCGGGCGGTTCTGGCCCGAATCGCGGCCGGGGGCGGCCTGGCCGAGCTCTGCCCCTTCGACGTCTCCGACGCCCGCGCCGCGGGGGCCGCCCTGGAGGAGCTTTTGTCCGACGAGGCCCGGCCCATCGGGATCCTCGTCAACAACGCCGGCATCACCCGGGACGCCCCCTTCCCCGCGCTCGCCCCCGAGGCCTGGGAGGCGGTGACGCGGACCACCCTCGACGGCTTCTACAACGTCACCCGGCCGCTCATCATGCCCATGGTCCATAGACGCTTCGGCCGAATCATCAACATCTCCTCGGTCGCGGGCCTACTGGGAAACCGCGGCCAGGTGAACTACGCCGCCGCCAAGGCGGGGCTCATCGGGGCGACCCGGGCGCTTGCGCAGGAGCTCGCGAGCAAGGGGGTGACGGTGAACGCCATCGCCCCAGGGCTCATCGACACCGACATGATCGCCGGGGCGCCGGTGGAGGAGATGTTGAAGCGGATCCCCGCCCGGCGGCTGGGCCGGCCGGAGGAGGTGGCGAGCCTCGCCGCCTTCCTCGCCTCCGAGGAGGCCGCCTACATCACCGGCCAGGTCATCGGGGTGAACGGCGGCCTCGCCTGACCCCTCGGCGTTCGACCAAAGCCCGAAGCCTGTTCACGGCGGAACGGTTGCAGGACGGGCTCCCAGGCGCTAGTCGCCGCGGCTCACCACCTCGACCTCGATGTGGCGCAGCTTCAGGCGAACGGGAGAGCCGTCCGGCGCTTGGGGCAGCCTCTCTTCCATGGCGGCCACATCCTTTGGCGTGAGCCGCTCGCTCGAGCGCACCACCGCGGTGGCGAGGGTTCGACCCCCCTCGGAGGTGAACAGCATCTCCGTCAGCCTTGCCTCCGGCCAGGCGACGAGGGAGGACGTCACCGCGTCCTCTACCGAAGCCTCGAAGTGCCGTTGCCGCACGAGCCTCACCCCGTGAATGCCCAGGGTGACGGTCAAGGCCAGGATGAGTACGAGGCTCACCGCCTCTCGCCCCAGCACCCGCTCGACCCCCGCCACACCCCGCCTCGGGCCCCGGAAGCCTCGGAGCCAGAGCGTGGCCGACGTCCCCACCTGGATCGCCACCACATTCACGAAGGCCAGCATGAAGGCCCCCCCGGCGAGCTCAAAGTCGGCGCGCGAGAGGAAGAGACCCGCCGTGGCAAGCGGGGGCACGAGCGCCACCGCGATCGACACGCCGATGAGGGCCGCGCTCAGCCGGGGAGTGGTGGTGGCGTAGGCGGAAATGGCCCCGCTCGCCAGCGCCACGATGAGGTCGGAAAGATGCGGGGAGGTGCGCGAGAGCATCTCGGAGCCCGGGACCACAAGCGGGGCGGCGAGGCCAAAGAGCACGCCGACCCCCACCACGAGGAGCGATCCGGCGACGAGCGTCCACAGGGATGGGCCCCATGAGCGTCGCCACCAGCATGGCGCCAAAGATCGTGGCAGCGCTGTCCGAGAGGAGACCGGCACAGGCGATCACCGTCGCCGCTAGGTTCGAGAGGAGGAACGGCCGGTCGAGAAGGGCGCCCTCTGCGATCCCCCGGCGAGGATTCGGTGGGCGCCATAGGGCCTCCCAGGGCGGGTAAGCGTGGGGAGTCTGTCACCCCACAGTGGAGCGCACCAGCCCGGTCGAAGGGGCAGGACCTTCGTCCGGGAGGAGGACCTCTAGCTCCGCCGACGGGCCCTCCGTTTCCCGGCTCCTTTCCTCCCGAGCCCTTGGATCGGGCGCGGCGAGGCGGCTCGAGGCTCCTTGTGCGCTACCATGGAGTCATGCGCACGCCACCGCTTCTCTCGACGCTTCTCACCCTCCTCGCCGCGGCGGGGTGCGCCCGGGCCGATCGCATCGAGCTCCGGCCCGCGACCGTTCGCTTCGTGGGGAAGGGGAAGTCGACCGTGGTCCACGCCAGGCCCTACGAGAAGAACGGCCGCCACATCCCCGATCCCCCCTGCGGCTGGTCCTCGAGCGACGAACGGGTGGTAACGGTGGCGGGCCAGGGCAACGACGCCACGCTCACCTCGGTGGCCGCCGGGCGCGCCGCGGTGCGCTGCGCCATCGGCGGGGCGAGGGCCGAGCTGCCGGTGGAGGTGCGCCTCGTATCACGCATCTCGGTCCGCCCCGACCGCGCCGAGTTGAAGGTCACCGACGCGCCCGCTCCCCTGGTGCTCTCGGTCGAGGCCTGGGACGATGAAGGAGTGCCCCTCGCCAGCCGGTCGGCGGTCGTCCTCTGCGCGAGCGAGGACGTCTGCCGCGGCGACGCCCGCGGTCAGGTCTGGCCGGTCGGTCCGGGCGAGACCACCGCCCGGGTCGAGATCGAGGGGGCGGGGGTGACGATCCCGGTGAAGGTTCTGGAAGGGCGGAGCGCCGACGGGCGTCCCAAGGCGGTGAAGGGAAACCCCATGCTCGAGATCGAGCGGAAGGTCCGGGAACGGGAGCGGGCGGAAGCGGCGGAGCGCGAGAAGGCGGCTCGCTAGCCCGGTCACTTCCCCGAGAGGAGCTTCTCCGCCTCGGCGAGATGAGGGGCGCCGGGACACAGCTTCGTGTAGGCGTCGAGCCGGTGGCGCACCACCTCCGTGACCTTCTGGAGGTCGTGCTCCGCCTTGGCGGCGCCCCACAGCGCCTCGCAGCTCGCCGGGTCCTTCTCGAGCGCCTTCTCGTAGAGTTCCTTGAGCTTCTCGGGCCTCGCGTTGCGGATGCGCTCGGCCTCGGCCATCTCCACGTAGGCGGCGGCCGCCCCCCCCGCCCCGCCTGCGCCGTACTCGTCGATGGCCTGGGTGAGCTCCACCAGGGCGCCGGGGATGTTGCCCTGGAACCGGTACAGCCGGGCCAGGGCTACGCGCGCGTCGGGGTACGGGTGGCCGAGCTGGATGGCCTTCTCGTACTGTCCGCGGGCCAGGTCGGCGTCGCCCGCCACCCGGTAGGCGTCCCCGAGGAGGAGGGCGAGCTTGGGCTGCTCGCCCATCCGCGACACCGCGCGCTTGAGGGTGTCGAGAGCTTGCTTGGCGCCGCCCTCCTTGCGGAGCAGGGCCCGGGTGAGGTCGGCGTAGAGGGAGACGCGCCGGTTGTCGAGGGCCACCGCCCGTTGGAAGGCATCGACCGCGCCGGCCACGTCTCCGGTGCGGAGCTTGCGGACTCCCACCAGCCAGGGGAGATCGGGGTTCGTGGGGTCGAGCTTGGCCGCCTCGCCTTCCTCGGCGGCGGCCTCGGCCGCCTTTCCGCGGGCGGCCAAGACTCCCCCCCGGACGGCGCGGGCCAGGGCCAGCTGCGGGCGCGACGCCCCGGCCTCCGGAGAAAGCACGAGCTCCGCGCCCCGGGACGCCTCCTCCACCTGCCCCCGGGAGAGGAGAACGAGCGCCTTCCCCAGGATCGAGGGGACGTGGTCCTTCTCGATCCGCAGGGCATAGTCGTAGTAGCCCACGGCCTGCACTTCGTACCCCTCCCCGCGGCGGCGATACTGCTCGGCGAGGAGCCAGGCGGTGCGCGCGTCCCCGGGGTTCGACTTCTGCGCCCGGGAGAGGGTCTCGCGGGCCGCGTCCAGATCGCCGGTCTTGAGCTCCACCGCCCCCTCGACCGCGGTGAGGAAGGGGCTCTGGGAGGCGCCCTCGCCGGTGAGGACCGCCGCGAGTACCTCCTTCGCCCCGGCGGGATCGCCGCCGTAGAGCTTCAGGTAGGCCTCCGCCGCCACGAGGTGCGAGTGGCGGCCGAGCTGCAGCCCCTGCTCGAGGTGATGAACCGCCTCGAGGCGGGCCGGGTCGCCCTCGCCGTGCTCGGCGTACCGGATCGCCTCCACGTAGGAGAGGTAGGCGTGCCCGGCGATGCTCTCCGCGTCCTCGTCCAAGATCGCCGCGGCCTTCTTCCCCGCCCCCTGGTAGGCCGGGTAGATATCCTTGTCGACCTGCTCGCGGACCTCCTTGAGCAACCGGTCGATGGTTTCGATCCGCTCCTTGCGCGCCCGGGAGAGGACGAGCGACCCGCCCAGCGCCACGAGGAGCGCCACGAGGAGGCCCACGGATCCGATGAGCATGGCGCGGTGGGACTTCTTCTTCGGCCGCTCCCCCCGGGCCAGTCGGAAGGAGTGGGTCCCGTACTTCTCCGCCAGCGCCTCCGCGTAGGCGATGCCCCGGGCCCGGTGGGAGGGAACGGGGGTGGGAATGGGCACGTCCTCCGATTTCTCCTGCGGGTAGGCGGGAGCAGCCCCGGGCCCCGCCACCCGCGGCGCCACCGGGGGAGCATCCGGTCCGGTGAGCGGGTGCCCCGGTGGCTTGTGGGCCGGGAGCGTCACCCCGTGCTTCTCGAGGAGCTCCATGACCTCCGGGTCATCCGGCGCCGCCTCCGCCGCGCGCCGTAGCGCCGCTTCCCCCGGCTCGCGCTCACCCAACCGAAAGTGCAGGACGGCGGCGAGCCGGTTCGCCGCCACGAAGGTCGGGAAAGCCGCCAAGACCCCGTTCAGCTCCTCCAGCGCCTTTCGATCCTTCCCCTGGTCCGCGTACACCCGCGAGAGAAGCACCTTGGCCGCCGGATCGTCCGGGTGCGCCTTCACCCCTTTCTTGCAGACGACCATCGCCTCCATGAAGCGGCCGGCGCCGAGATACGCCTCCGTCAGCGGACGATAGGCCTCGGAGGTGGGATCCGAGGCGAAGGCGTGCTCGAGCGCGGACAGCTCGGCGGCGGAAGGCGGCTTTGCGGACGGAGCCATCGCGAACACAATAGCACCCGCCCGGGCCAAACGGAGCTTGACACAACCCCGCGGAAACCGTTAAGGAAGCGTCCCTTGCAGTGCGCGGACCCGGGGCTGTAGCTCAGCTGGGAGAGCGCTAGAATCGCACTCTAGAGGTCGTCGGTTCGATCCCGATCAGCTCCACCACTCCGAGGGGCCCGCGCCGCGGCGCCGGGCCCCTCGAGCTCCCCTCCCCGAAGGTCCAGGGGCCGCACGGTTCGGACCGGGAAGGCGAAAAAGGTCCCCGCGCCCCGGACGGCCTTCATGAAGCGAAGATAGAGCTCCTGCCCGGCGAGGGTGAACTCGGACATAGTCGCGCGCCTCGAGCCAGGCCTCGACCTCCACGTTCAGAGCCCACTCGCGGAAGGCCGCCGCGGGGGCGTTTCGCTAGACTGCCCCTGTGCCGCGGGTCACGGAGGAGGAGTTCGAGGAAGGGAGCGAGATCGTCCGGGTGTACCTCGCCGCCACCTTGAGCGAGGCGAAGGCGGTAGAGGGGATCTTGGATGGGGCGGGCCTCGATTACCTGGCCGAGACCGAGCGCTACGCCGCGCCGGCCGCGCTCGGGTCGCGGCAGAGGACCGGGGTCGGGTTCTGGGTGTCCGCGGCGGCGGTCGAGCCGGCCGCCGCCGCGCTCCTTCGGGCGGGACTCACCTCGGGGCTGGTGGAGCGGTGAGGCCCCCTTAGCCCTTGGGCTTGGGCGTCGGCTTCCCCTTCTCGAAGGCGACGTTGGGGCCGTACTTCGACACGATCTTCTTCTTGGTGTCGAGCCCGGTCGCCTCAATGACGAAGTTGGGAACGCGCCGGGCACGCGAGTCCGCCACCCACCGCGTGATCTCGGTGCGGGGCGGGCGACGCCGGCCTGCGGCCCGACGCCCCCGGCCTCCGGCCGCCCGCGGCAGCTCATGCTCCAAACCTTCCTGCACCAGCGCACCCACCCTTTGCGCGATGGCGGCCGAGACATTCTCCACCACCCGGTCGGCGGCCTCGCGGATGATGGCCTCGATGCTCTGTTGCGCGAATCTGGGCATATTGGTCGGGTTCTCCTGTCGGGCGCGACCATACCTCAGCGCCGACGATTGTCCACGCTTCAATCGGAAATTGCGTCCAATTGCTCCGCCGAGCTGGCCCTCCGGGGGTGCGCGCATCTGTGCCCTTCACGACTCGTCAAGCGCAAAGGCGCGCGCCAAAGCGCCGTCGGGCTTTCTGCGAACTGTGCCCCGTCCTCTCGGGACGCTCTTGCGCCATGGCCGTGACACCTCGCGCCGCCCACCCTCAAGCCGCCGGGATCCGGGCGGTTTTCCTCGTGGCACGGGGGCTGCTAGAAGGGCTCCGAAGGACGTGAACATGGCTCCCGCGCTCGCCCCACCGCCGCCCCGCCCCATAACCGCCGCCCAGAAGGTCGCCGCCCTCGCCGACGCCTTCGAGTCGCGCGCCCGAAGCCTCGCCCCGCTCCTCGATCTCTTCCGCGCCCACCTCGACGCCGTCGCCCCGGGCCGATCCCGGCCACCCACCGAGCACCTCCTCGAGCTCCTCGACCTCGGGCTCCGCTGGCGATCGGTGGTGCCGCCCTCGAGGCGGGCCCGGGCGGCGCGATCCGGGGGCGTGGAACTCGCCCGCCTCGCCTCCCTCCTCCAGGCGGCCGGCTGCCCCGAGACCACCCTCTCCCGGCTCCGGGCCTGGCGCGACTTCGCCCTCGCCGAGGACGTCCGCGAGGTGATGGCCGTCGCCGACGATCTGTGCGGCTGGTTCGAGGACGCGAAGGGCCGCCTCGGGGAGGACCTTTTCGGACCGGACGACGCGTTCGATCTCGTCCGCACGGAAGTCCTGGGCCGCTCCCTCTTGCTCCGCCCGCAGGTCTTCGCCCGGGGCCCTTTGGCTCACCCGCCGCCCTCAAGGTCCTCGGGGACTTCGGGCCAAGACTCCACCCGGCCTTCTCCGCGCTCCTAGGTCCCCTCGCGCGACGGTCGCCCCTCGCCTCCATCACCGCGCTTCCCGCGGGGCGGGGGACGGCAGCCTCTCCCCCAGCCGGCCGAGCGCGCCCACGAGGTCGGGCGAGCGGCTCATGACCGGCAGAAGGGGATCCTGGCCGAGCTCCTCGGCACGCTTCACCGCCCCGCGGATCGTGAAGCGCGAGGGGTCGAGGCGCGCGTTCACCTCGCTCCAGCGAAGGGGCGTGGAGACGGGAGCGCCGGGACGCGGCCGCACGGCGTAGGGGGCGACGATGGTCTTCCCGAAGCCGTTCTGGAGGTAGTCGAGGTAGACGCGCCCCTTGCGCGCGGGAATGGCCCGCGCCGTGGTGGCCACCTCCCCGAGCTCCGCCTCGAGCACGCGGGCGAAGAGCTCCCCCAGGGTCCGCGATTGCCCGTGGTCGAGCTGCCCGCCGAGCGGGATGAGGAGGTGGAGGCCCTTCTGACCCGTGGTCTTGGGATACACCGGCAGATCGATCTCCTCGCACAGGGCTCTTGCCGCCCGGGCGATCCGCACGACGTGCGAGAAGGGCGCCTCCTTGGGATCGAGATCGAGGATGCACCAGTCCGGCCGGGTGAGGGAGCCCGCCCGGCTGGAGAAGACGTGAAAGGGGATCACCCCCAGATTGACGAGCCAGGTGAGCCCGTCCAAATCGTCCACCAGGAAGTGGGCGAGGTCCCGGTCGGCCTCGGAGGCATGGACCATCACCGTTCGGATGAAGGGAGGCCGCCAGCTGGGCGCGTCCTTCTGGAAGAAGCTCTTCCCCAAGATGCCGTCCGGGTAGCGGGTCAGGACCAGGGGACGATCTTTGAGGTAGGGCGCCATGAACGGGAAGATGTCGCGGTAGTAGGCGACCAGTTGACCCTTGGTGATCCCCTCGTCCGGGAAGAACACCTTCGAGGGGTTAGTGACGAGGACGCGAGGGGGCCCCCTTTCCTCGGGAAGGGGCGCCCCAGCGTCCGGGGGCTCGGCGGAGAGGTCCCCCGAGACGTCGCTCGTCCGCTTGTCCTCCCGCACCCGAAGGAAGACGGGCTGCCGGAGGAGCCCCTCCCTGGTCCACTCCCGGTACCGGACCTCCACCACGAGCTCCGGCTCGACCCAGGTCGTGCCGTGCCCGCGAGGCAAGGGTCCGCCGCAGGGCGGGGTGGGGCGGGCACGGGCTCTTAGCCGAGCGTAGAGCAGGTCGAGCTCTTCGTCCTTGAATCCCGATCCCACGCTCCCGGCGTAGGTGAGCCCGCCGTCCGCCGCGGACGCGAGGAGGAGCGCGCCGAAGCCGCTGCGCCCTCCCCGCGGGGCGGTGAAGCCGACCACGGCCAGGTCGGCGGTCCGGGCGGCGCGGATCTTGAGCCAGGCCCGGCTCCGTCCCGACCGGTACGGCGCGTCGGCCCGCTTGGCCATGACGCCCTCGAGCCCGCGCGCCTCCACCTCGCGGAAGAGGGCCGTGCCTCGGCCGAGGACGTGCTCCGCGAGCCGGAGGGGCCCGAGCGGCGGGACCACCTCGGCGAGGAGGCGCTTGCGCTCTTTGAGCGGAAGCTCGCGCAGGTCGCGCCCGCCGAGCGAGAGGAGATCGAAGGCGAAGAGCGTGGCCGGCTCGAGGAGCGACGCCCGCGAAGGATCCTCCTTGCGCGAGAGCTGCCCGCGCTTCTGCAATGCCTGGAACGACGGCCGCCCGTCCTTGCCCAATACCACCACCTCCCCGTCGAGCACGGCGTCGAAGGGGATCATCTCGACCGCCTTCGCCACCTCGGGGAAGAGCGGGGTGGCCTCATCGCCGCTCCGGTACCTGAGCCTTGCCCGGCCCGCGTCCCTCTGGGCGATGAGCCGGTAGCCGTCGTACTTGTGCTCGAACAGCCAGCCATCGCCGTCGAAGGGCGCCTCGGCCGTCTCGGCCAGCATGGGGGAAAGCTCCCTCGGAAGAAGGCGCCTCTCCGGCGCCCCGAGGCGCGCGGCTTCCGCGAGGGCCCTCGCGGCCCGGCTCGTGCCCTTTTGGACCTCCTCCACGAGCCTCCCCGAGAGCACCGACTCCTCGGGGAAGGCGCGGTCCCGCTTGGCGGCGTCCTTGCCATGCTTCATGAGGAGCCACTCCCGCTTCCCCCCTCCCCCGCGCCGGGTGCGGACGAGCGTCCACTCGCCCCGGAGCTTGTAGCCCCGCAGCTCGAAGACGAGCTTCCCCTCCTCAAGCCCGCGCACCGGGTCCGAAAGAGGCCACCAGGCTCCCCGGTCCCAGACGATCACCGCCCCCGCCCCGTAATTCCCCGCGGGGATGATCCCCTCGAAGTCCGCGTACTCGATCGGGTGGTCCTCTACCTCCACCGCCATGCGCTTCTCGGCCGGGTCGGCCGACGGGCCTTTGGGAACCGCCCAGCTGCGAAGCGTCCCGTCGAGCTCGAGCCGAAAATCCCAGTGGAGCCGGCGGGCGGCGTGCTTTTGCACCACGAAGAGCCGGAGCCCGTCCGCCTCGCCCCGAGGCGCGGCGCTCCCAAACGGTTCGGGCGTCCTGAGCGGATCGCGCTTCTCGCGATATCGGCCTAGGGGATCTCGCCCGTCGGGAGCCATTCGCCCTCTTTGTTAGAGAACCTGCTCCCCTCTCCGCCCGCGGATATAACTGGCGCATGGCCCCTCGCTCCATCGCCACCGGAACCATCTCCTTCGGGCTCGTCTCCATCCCGGTCCGGCTCTACGCCGCGACCCAGCCCTCGGCCCAGGTGTCCTTTCACCTCCTGCACGCCAAGGACGGCTCCCGCCTCAAGCAGCAGTACGTCTGCGGCAAGGATGGCGAGATCGTCCCCCGCGAAGAGATGGTGAAGGGATTCGAGTTCGCGAAGGACCGGTACGTGACCTTCACCACCGAGGAACTCAAGGCCCTCGAGGAGATCGCCACCCAGACGATCGACATCTCCGAGTTCGTTCCCGCCTCGAAGGTGGACCCGGTCTACTTCGACCGCGCCTACCACCTCGGTCCGGACAAGGGGGGCGCCAAGGCCTACCGGCTCCTCGCCGAGGCGCTCTCCCGGTCGGGCAAGGCCGCCCTGGCCCGCTACGCGGCCCGCGGGAAGCAATATCTCGTCCTCATCCGCCCGGCCCAGGGACGGCTGGTGATGCAGCAGCTCTACTACCCCGACGAGGTTCGACCCATCGACGAGGTCCCGGTCGACGACGCCGAGATCAAGGACGGGGAGGTCCAGCTGGCGCTGCAGCTCATCGAGCAGACCGCCGTCGACGAGTTCCACCCGGAACGCTACGAGGACGGGGTCAAGAAACGCACCCTCGAGGCCATCGAGAGGAAGGTGCAGGGCCAGGAGATAAGCGTGAGCGCCTCGGCCGAGCCTCGGGGAGAAGTGATCGACATCATGGACGCCCTCCGGGCGAGCCTCGAGGCAGCCCGCGGGCCCGCACCAGCCGAGGAGAGCCCCAAGGTGGCTCAACCGGAGGAGGCGGAGCCCGCCCAGGGCCGGCGGAAAGCCCCCTTGCGTGCCGCCGCCCGTCACGCGGACGGCCGGTCGCGCGCCGGTTCCGGTTCCAAGAAGTGACGAAGTGACGGTTTCGTGCCAGGCTCTCCCGCCGGAATGTGGGGATATCGGACCTGCGACGTCGCCAGGATCCTGGGCTTGCCGGAGGGCGAGATCCGGCGATACGCCCGGGCCGGGTTCGTCTCTCCCCGGCGAGGGCCGCGGAACGCCCTCCGCTTCTCCTTCCAGGACCTCGTCCTCCTCCGGGCCTCCTCCGAGCTCGTCAAGGCACGTCTCTCGCCCGCCCGAGTCCACCGCGCCCTGCGGCAGCTGAGGGCCAAGCTCCCCGCGGGCCGTTCCCTCGCCTCGGTCCAGGTGACCGCCGAGGGGGACGAGGTCGTCGTCCGGGACGGCGGGACGAGGTGGCAGGCGGAGACCGGCCAGGTCCTGCTCGATTTCGAGATCGCCGACGTCGCTCGACGGGTCGCCCCGCTCGTGAAGGCCGCGGCGCGGCGCCGTGCGCCCGGGCCCCTGGAGGCCGAGGGCTGGTACCAGTGGGGCTGCGACCTCGAGGACGGCGCGCCCGGCGAGGCAAAAAGCGCCTACCTGAAGGCGCTCGAGCTCGACCCCGCCCACGCCGGCTCCCACCTGAACCTGGGACGGCTCCTCCACGAGGCGGGGGAGCTCCGGGACGCCGAGATCCACTACCGGTGCGCCCTCACGGACCTGAGGCACCGGGCCACCGCCGCCTACAACCTGGGCGTGGCCCTCGAGGACATGAACCTCCTCGACGAGGCCCTCTTCGCCTACGCCCGCGCGCTGGAATCGAACCCCGAGCTCGCGGACGCCCACCACAACCTGGCCCGGCTGCTCGACCGGCTGGGGCGCACCACCGACGCCATCCGGCACCTCAACACCTATCGGCGCCTCGTTCACGGTGTGTGACGGCGTGGCCGCGCCTCCCCGGGCGGCGGCCCCCGGAGAAGCTCCTCCACCACCCGGTCGACCTCTCCGCGCAGGCTCGTGATCCGGCCGGCCTCGGCGAGCCACCCCCGGGAGAGCTCCGCCCACAGCGCATCGCGGCGCTCGCGAATGCGGCGGTCGAGCGCGGAGAGCCCGGGCCGCATGCCCCGGCGAGCCACCGACCGGGCGTGGTCCTCGCCGGCGGCGTGGAGGGCGTGGTGCACCGCCCGGGCTCCCTCCGCGGCCGCCTCCGCCGCCGCATCGGCCATCCGCGCCGCGAGCACGTGCACGTCGTGGAGGTCGCCGAGGAGATCCTGGAGATCCTTCATGGAGCGGATCGCCTCCTCCGCTCCCGGGACCTGCCCCCGGAGCGGCTCGAGCAGGTACCTGAGCCGCTTTCCCTCGATGCGCGCCCGGTGGGCCTTCTCGGCGTCGTCCGCGGAAGCCACCTCGGAAAGGGCGGTGAGGAGCGCGCCCTCCTGCGCGCGCACGACCTCGGCGGCGAGCCCGCCGAACCGGCCCCGGGGCCCGGCCCCCACCGCCCGCTCGTAGCGGGAGAAGGCCTCCTCGAGGTGGGGCGCGAGCCGCTCGAAATCGGTCGCCGCCCGCGCTCGCGGGTCCGCCCCGGCCTCGTCCCCTGGGGCCTCCCGCGAAAGGAACCAGTCGGCCGCCCGGCGGTGCCGGGGGGAGAGCGCCTCGCGCTGCGCCAAGACCAGGGCGCGCATCACTTCGGCGTCCCGGGCCGCGCCCGTGGCGCTCGCGAGGTCCCGTAGGGCCCGTCGCCACTTCTTGCGGAGCGTGTCCTCCACCTGCGGCTCGAACGAGCGGAGCCACGACCTTAGCCGTCGCACCGCCACGCGGAAGTCGTGGAGCGCCTCGGCGTCGCCCGGGTCCTTGAGCCGGGAGGAGGCGGCCCGCGCCTCTTCCAAGAGGTCGAGCGCGACGAGCCGCACGCCCTCGGCGGGCTCGCGGTCGAGCAGGGGGAGGGGACCCTTGGCCACGAGCGCATTCTTCGCAGAGCCTCGGCACGGTGTCACCGGGTGAATTCTTTGCCTTGCCCCCGTTGGGACCGCGTGCCAGGCTAGCGGGCCGTCCTTCACATGACCCGCGTCCTCCTCACCGTCCCGCCACACCTGGCAGAACACGTACGGGCCGGCCACCCCCTCCCCTCCTGGCTGAGGAGGCTCACCTGGGATAAGGCCCTGCCCCTCTTCGTCGGCGCGGACCCCCGTGGCTCGAAGCTCGGCTCGGGCGGCGGCACCGTGTCGGTCCTCCACCAGGCCTACCGGGCCGAGGGGGGACCCTCCCGGCCTTTCGCCCTGGAGAGGTGGCTCGCGGGCGCTCAGAACCTCATCCTCCACGCCGGCGGTGAGAGCCGCCGCCTGCCGGCGTACGCGGCCCTGGGCAAGGCCTTCATCCCCGTCCCCCAGCTCGACGGCCTCGGCCCCCGCCTGGCCGACCAGGTGCTCGCGGACTTTCAGCTCCCCGGCTACGCCCAGACCCTGGCCGAGGCCGGGCCGGCCGTCGCCGCCCTCGTCACCTCCGGGGATGTGTGGCTCGAGTTCGACGCCGCGGAGATCCCCGAGGTCCGGACGGACATCGCTGGCATCGGGATGCAGGTCTCGCCCGATGTGGCTTCCCACTTCGGCGTGTTCTTCGTGGAGCGCGGGCCGGGAGGCCCCCGGGGCCTTGCTCGCCCCATCGACTTCTTCCTCCAGAAGCCCCCGGCCGCCGAGATCGTCCGCCACCAGGCCACCCACGACGCCTTCGTCGACACCGGGATGTTCCTCTTGAGCGCCGCGGCGCTCAGGGTCCTGTTCCACCGCTGCGGGTGGGACGAGGGGCGGGCGCGCTTCTCCACCGCGGACGGGATCCCGCGCCACCTCGACCTCTACACCGAGGTGGGCGTGGCCCTGGGGAAGAGGTCCCACGTCCCCTCCCGGCTCCGCGCCTCCGGCTTCGGCCGCCTCTCCTCCTGCGTCATCCCCCTCGAGTCGGCGCGGTTCCACCACCTCGGCTCGACCCGTCAGCTGCTCGAGTCCATGGACCGGATCCAGGACGGGTCGCTCCGGGTCCGCCGGGCCCACCGCATCGGCGCCTCCCCGGGCCGCGTCCTCGCCTCCGAGCAGGCCCCGACCTGGATCGAGGGCTCGCACCCCGAGCTCCCGCTCCGGCTCGACGGCTGGAACGTGCTCACCGGCCTCCCCCGCGGCGCCCGGGTCGAGCACCTTCCCGCCGGCGCCTGCCTCGACGTCGCCCCCGTCGGCGAGGATCTCTACGTAGTCCGCGGGTACCACGTGGACGACACCTTCCGCGGTCCGCCCTCGGGCTCGACCCTCTGCGGCCAGCCGGCAGAGGCCTGGCTCTCGCGGCGAGGCCTCGACGCGAGGGCGAAGGACCTCTACTCGGTCCGCGCCTTCCCCGTCCTCGCCGCCTCCCAGATCGACCAGCGCTGCGTCGAGTGGTTCTTCGACCTCGCCCCCGGATCGGGCCCATCCACCCCGGCGCCGCGACGGTGGCTCAGCGCCGCCGAGATCCCGGAGGCGGTGAGCTTCCCCTCGTACTTCGGCGAGCGACAGGAACGCCGGGCCGCTTCCCTGCGCGCCTCGTTCGAGGCCGCGGCCGAGCGGCGCGAGACCCTTTGCCTGGAACAGGACTGCGAGTCCGTCGCCGAGGTGTGCCGCGACGTCCCCTCGCTCCGGCGGTGGATCGTGGAGAACGCAGACCGCCTCATGGCGAGCCTCCCGAGGCCCGAGCTCCAGTCGAGGCTGGCCTCGCTCCTCTCCGAGCTCACCCGCGGTCGGGCGAAGAGGACCTGGTCCGCCCTGGGATTTGCGAGGCTCGAGGCGGCACTGGTCACGAGCACGACCCTCGCGAGGCTAAGGCCCCGGCTCGCCTTGAAGGAGGACCAGATCGTCTGGGCGAGGGCGCCCGTCCGCCTGGACCTCGCCGGCGGCTGGACCGACACACCCCCCTTCTGCCTCGAGGCCGGCGGGACCGTGCTCAACGTGGCGGTGCTTCTCTCCGGGCAGCCCCCCATCCAGGTGTTCGTCCGGCCCACCCCGGACCTCCTCGTCCGGTTCCGCTCCATCGACCTTGGCTCGACCGAGACCGTCACGAGCTACGACGAGCTCGGGCGGTTCCAGGATCCGGGCGGCCACTTCAGCCTCCCCAAGGCAGCCTTGGCGCTGGCCGGCTTTTTGCCCGCCTTCCAGCTCGGGCGCCCCTTCAGGACCCTTCGCTCCCAGCTCCGCGAGTTTGGAGCCGGGCTCGAGCTCTCCCTCCTCTGCGCCGTCCCCAAGGGCTCGGGCCTCGGAACCTCCTCCATCCTCGCGGCGGCCGTGCTGGGTGCGGTGAACCGCGCCGCCGGCCTCGGGCTCGACGACGTCGACCTGTACCACCGCGTGCTCGGCGTGGAACAGCTCCTCACGACCGGCGGAGGCTGGCAGGACCAGGCGGGTGCTCTCTTCCCCGGCCTGAAGCTCATCGAGACGAGGCCCGGGCCGACCCAGCTCCCCACGGTCCGCTACCTGCCCCATGACCTCCTCGCCAGAGAGGCCAATGGCTCCCTCCTCCTCTACTACACGGGGGTCACCCGGGTCGCGAAGGGCATCCTCCAGGAGATCGTGAAGGGCATGTTCCTCGGGCGAGCCTCCACCCTGAGGATCCTGGAGGCCATTCGCTCCAACGCCCGCATCCTCTACCAGGCCATCCAGCTCGGGGACTCGGCCGCCTTGACCCGCTCGATCGCCCGTTCCTGGCGTCTCAACCAAGCGCTCGACAGCGGCACCAGCACCCCGGAGATCGAGGACGTCATCGCCCGTTGCGGCCCGGACCTCGTTGCCCAAAAGCTCGTCGGGGCGGGCGGCGGGGGGTACATGGTCATGTGCGCGCGCGACCCGGCCGCGGGCGAGCGCATCCGCGAGCGGCTGGAGAGAGACCCCCCGAACAAGAGGGCCCGCTTCATCGATTTCTCGATCGCAGGACGCGGGCTCGAGGTCACCGTGAGCTAGAGAAGCGGGGCCCGACCGCTCGGGGCCCTTCCGATCAGGGGGTGGGGGGGCGCCCCGGGGGGCGCGAGGGGCCGGCCGGAGGCGTCCTCGGCGGCGCGGCCACGGCCGCCCGCGCCGGATCGGCGGCCCGGATGACGCTCATGGCCGCAGCGATCAAGGAGCCCACGTCGGAGAGCGAGGCGGGCAGGATGACGGTGTTGTTCACCTTGGCGAGGTGGCCGAACTGCTCGACGTACTTCTCCGCCACCCTGAGCTGGACCGCCTCGAAGCCCCCCGGCCCCCCGATGGCCTCGGCCACCTTGCGCAGCCCCTCCGCGGTGGCCTCGGCGATCGAGAGGATGGCCTTCGCCTGGCCCTCGGCCTCGTTGATCTGCCTCTGGCGCGCCGCTTCGGACTCCTTGATGACCTGCTGCTTCTTGCCCTCCGCCGAGTTGATGGCGGCGTCGCGCTCTCCCTCGGAGGCGAGGATCACCGCTCGCTTCTCCCGCTCGGCGCGCATCTGCTTCTCCATCGCGGCCAGGACGTCCTTGGGCGGGTTGATGTTCTTGATCTCGTAGCGCAGCACCTTCACGCCCCAGGGGCCGGTGGCCTTGTCGAGCTCGGTCACCACCATGCCGTTGATGTGGGAGCGTTCCTCGAAGGTTCGATCGAGGTCGATCTTCCCGATCTCCGATCGGAGGGCGGTCTGGGCGAGCTGGCTCACCGCGTAGTGGTAGTCGCCGATGCCGTAGCTGGCCCGCTGGGCGTCGAGCACCTTCAAGTAGAGGATGCCGTCCACCGCAACCTGGACGTTGTCCTTGGTGATGCAGACCTGCTCCGGGATGTCGACCGCCTGCTCCTTCAGGGTGTGCTTGTAGCGGATGGCATCCACGAAGGGCATGAGCACGTGGAAGCCCGCGTCGAGGACCGCGTGGAAGCGGCCCAGCCGCTCGACCACGTAAGCGTTCTGCTGCGGGACCACGACCGCCGTCTTCACGACCACGAACAGGACGAAGAGGGCCGCCACCACCGTGATGACCAAGGCCGCGCTCAGCATCGAAAGGCTCCCCCGGCCTAGACCGCCCGGACGTACAGCACCACGCCGTCGACCCTCTCCACCCGGCAGCGCTGCCCCGCGGCGAGCGCCACCCCCCCCGCCCCCCGCGCGCTCCAGGGGACCCCCCGGAGCTCGGCCCTGCCCTCCCCGCCGGCCGGCACGTCCTCGAGGAGCACCACCTCCTCCCCCACCACGTCGACCGGCGCCCTTTCGGGCGAACGCAGCCGCTCCTTGAGCCGGCCGCGGAGCGTGGCGAGGAGCAGGACCGAGAGGACCGGGAACAGGATCCACTGCGCCACCGGGCCGAGCCCCGCCGCGGCCGCCGCTGCCACGCACAGTGCACCGGCCCCGAAGAACAGCGCGAAGAGGCCGCCCGGCGTCACCATCTCGACCACGAGGAGGGCGAGCCCGAACAAGACCCACATCCACCACGACATGGGCTCATGCTACCCTCGCCGGACTCCATTCCCGAAGCACAATCGCTTGTGTACGCTTCGGCTCCATGCTGCCTTTCCGGGGGGAGCTCACCAAAGCCGTCCTGTGCGCCATCGCGCGCGGGGAGCGGCTCGCCGAGGACGCTCGGAGGATCCTCGAGGAGGGTGGGTACCAGCGGTCCCTGCCCAAGGACGCGCCGCCGCTGGCGCTCCATTCCTTCTCCCTCGGGCCGCTCCAGACGCTCCTGCGCATCCTCCTCCTTGCGATCCTCGCAGTGGCGGTCTTCGTGGCCCTCGCCTTTTTCGTGGAGAGGCTCCGGGGGCGGGGGCGGGACCTCCCCGTCCCGGCCGGGGAAGAGCCGGTTCCCCTCGAGGTCCCCCTCGGGAGCGCCGAGGAGCTGGCCGCGGCGGGGCGGTACGCCGAGGCCATCCACCTGCTCCTCCTCGAGACCCTCTCCGCCCTCTCCCGGGCCTTTGGGCTCGCCCCCTCGCTCACCTCCCGCGAGATCGCGGGCCGCGTCCTTCTCTCCGCGCGCGCCCGCGAGGCGCTCCTCGCCCTCGTAGAGGCGGTCGAGATCTCGCGCTTCGGCGGGTCCCCCGCGGGCGAGCCCGACTACCGCGCCTGCCGCGAGCGGTTCCACGCGTTCCTCGAGAACTACCGCGCCCCGGTAAGGACCGCGAAAGGGAAGGCCGCGTGAGGCGGGATTCGCTCGGCCGCGGGCGCCTCGCGCTCCTCGCCCTTGCCGCGGTGGTCTCCCTCGTCGGGACGTTCGCCCTGGCCGTCTTCGGAGAGCTTCTCTTCGAGCCGCCCTCCGCAGGCGCCGACGCCTTCAGCCGCTCGGCGCTGGGCCACCGCGCCTTTCTGGACCTCGCCCGCAAGGAGGGCTTCCGGGTGCTGGTCTCGCGCCACCGCACCCAGGACCGAGCTCGGGAGGGAGCGCTCACCGCCCTCCTCGAGCCCGCCGCCGGCGAGGAGGACGGGGGGCGCACCGGGGCCGTCCTCTCCGGGATCCGGTCCTCCGCGCGCCGCCTCCTCGTGGTCCTGCCCAAGCGGTCCGGCGACCCCGATCCCCTCCGGCCGGCCTGGCTCGGGAGCGTCAGGGACCGGCCCGTCGCCGAGGCAGAACGCGTCCTCACTTCGCTCTCCCTCGACGCCCAGGTGGTCCGCCCGACCTCGAGCGTCCTCGCTTTCGAAGGAGCGCTCCCCGCGCCCGAAGTGGACAACGTCCAGCTCGTGCGGTCGAAAGACCTTCGCCCCCTCCTCGCCTCGAGCGAAGGGATGCTCGTCGCCGAGCTCGTCTCGAAACGGTCGCGGGTCATCGTGGTGTCCGATCCGGACGTCCTCGAGAACCACGGCCTTTCGCGGGGCAGAAACGCCGAGCTCTCCCTCGCCGTCCTTCGAAGGTTCGGGGGAGAGCCCGTCTTGGTCGTGGACGAGACCCTCCACGGCCACGAGATCGAGCCCTCCATCACCCGCGAGCTCCTGCGGTTCCCGCTCGTGCTCGCGACGCTCCAGGCGCTCGTCGCGCTCTTTCTCCTCGCCTGGGCGGCCCTGGTGCGGTTCGGGCGCCCGGTTCCCCCCGCCCTGCTTCTCAGGCCCGGGAAGGCGTTTCTCATCGAGCACACTGCCGAGCTCCTCCGGGCCGGGGGACACGCCGGGGAGGCGGCCCGCGCCTACCTCCGGACCGCGCGCGAGGAGGTCCTCGCCCGCCTGCCGCCGCCGGGGGGCGCGGAGTCCGCTTCCGCGTGGCTCGAGAGGCTGGAAGCGGCCCGGGGCCGGACCGGGAGCTACCGCCGGCTCGAAGAACGGGTGGCGGGGATCGAGGAGAAAGGCCGCGGCGCCCTTTCGGAGGTGGTCCGGGCCGCCCAAGAGATCTCTCGCTGGAGGGAGGAGCTCACCGATGGAACTAGAGGCGATCCGGGCACGCGTCGAGGCGCTCAGGGCTGAGGTCCACAAGGTGGTGGTGGGGCAGGACGGGGCCTTAGACCTCCTTCTCACCGCCCTCCTCTCCGACGGCCACGTCCTCGTCGAAGGGGTCCCGGGCACGGCCAAGACCCTGCTCGCCCGGGCCTTCGCCGCCGCCCTGGGCCTCCACTTCGGCCGGATCCAGTTCACCCCGGACCTCATGCCGGGCGACGTCCTCGGCACGAACCTCTTCGACTTCCGGACGAGCGCCTTCAAGCTCACCCGCGGGCCCGTCTTCACCGACGTCCTCCTCGCCGACGAGGTGAACCGGACCCCCCCCAAGACCCAGGCGGCGCTCCTCGAGGCCATGCAGGAGCGGGCGGTCACCATCGATGGGGTCACCTACCCGCTTCCCCAAAGCTTCCTCGTCATCGCCACCCAGAACCCCATCGAGCAGGAGGGCACCTACCCCCTCCCCGAGGCGCAGCTGGACCGCTTTCTCTTCAAGGTCACGGTTGGCTACCCCGGGCGCGACGAGGAACGAACCATGGTCCGCCTCCACGGCCACCGGACCGCCTCGCCGCCCCTCGAGGCCTTCGGCATCCTGAAGGTGGCCGGACGAGAGGATCTCGCCGACATGCGGGCGACCGTGGCCAATATCCGCCTGGAGGATCCGGTGGTCGACTACGTGGTGGACCTCATCCGCGCCACCCGCGGCCGCCCGGCGCTCCTCTGCGGAGCTTCTCCCCGGGCCGCGAGCATGCTCGCCATCGCCGCCCGGGCCCGGGCCGCGCTCCTGGGGCGCGCCTTCGTCATCCCCGACGACGTGAAGGAGCTGGCCCTCCCCGTCCTAAGGCACCGGGTGGTCCTCGCCCCCGGCGCCGAGATCGAGGGGATGACCGCGGAGCTCGCCGTGCGCCGGATCGTGGAGGAGGTGGAGGCCCCGCGGTGATCTTCCCCACCCCTCGCGCCATCGCCCTCGCCGCCCTGGGCCTTCCCCTGGCGCTTTTCCCCGCGCTCCTTAACCCCGGCCTCTTCGGGCTCTGGCTCTCCTACGCCCTCCTCTTTCTTCTCGCCTTCGGCCTCGACGCGGCTCTCTGCCTGCCGCCCAGCCGGATGCAGGTCCTCGTGGAGGCGCCGGGAGAGCTCGCGGTGGGAACGGCCGGGGCCCTTACGGTCCGGCTCACCTCCCCACGCGCGGTGGCCCGGGCGGAGGTTCTCTTCGACCTCCACCCGGACTTCGAGCCCGCCAAGGCCGCCTTTCTTACCTTGAAGGCGGGCCTTGCCGCGAAGGGCCTCGTCCCCCTCCGGGCGAATCGCCGCGGAGAGCTCACCGTCGACGCGGTCTGGTGCCGCTATTCCGGCCCCTTCGGCCTCGCCGGCCGGCGCCTCCACCTGCCCCTCCGGCGGAAGGTGGCAGTGGTCCCGGACCTCCGGCCGGTGCGGGCCGCCGCCTTCCGCTACTTCGGCTCGCGCGAGCTTTCCGCGGGCGTGCAGGTGGAGCGGTTTCTGGGCGACGGTTCCGAGTTCGACGCCCTGAAGGAATGGGTGCCGGGCTTAGACCCGCGCGCCATCTCCTGGAAGGCCTCCGCCCGCCACCAGGAGCTCCTCTGCCAGCAGTTCCGCGCGGAGCGGAACCACCAGGTCGTCCTCGCCCTCGACACCGGCCATCTCATGGCCGAACCGCTCGAGGGGCTCCCCAGGCTCGACCACGCCGTCTCCTCCGCCCTTCTCCTCGGCTACGTGGCCTTGAAGCTCGGCGACCGGGTGGGGCTCTTCGGGTTCGACAAGGTGTCCCGGGCCTTCGCCGAGCCGCAGGGCGGGCTGGGCTCGTTCCCGAGGCTGAAAGCGCTCTCGGCAAAGCTCGCCTACTCCTCCGAGGAGACGAACTTCACCCTCGGGCTCTCCGAGCTCTCGAGCCGGCTCCGCCGCCGATCGCTCGTCCTCGTGTTCACCGAGTTCACCGACACCGTCACCGCCGAGCTCATGCTGGAGAACCTGGAGCGGCTTTCGCGGCGACAGCTGGTGGTGTTCGTGGCGCTCCGGGACACGAAGCTCGACGCCCTGGCGCTCGCCCCGCCGCGGCGCCTGGGCGGGCTCTACCGGGCGGTGACGGCGGCCGACTTCCTCCGCGAGCGGGAGCTGGTCCTGAAGCGGCTTCGGCGGATGGGGGTCTCCTGCGTGGACGCCGCCCCCGGTGAGCTCTCGGCCCGGCTGGTGAACCGCTACCTCCACATCAAGCGCAGGGAGCTCATCGCGTGAACGAGATCCCGTTCGGCGAGCCGCTCCCAACCATCCTCGTTCCCGGGGAAGGGCCCCCAAAGGGAGAACCCCACCCCGCGCTCCGGAGCTCCACCTTCCGCGCCGAGCGGGAGGCCTCCTTTCGGGAGCTCGAGGCCCTGCTCAAGAAGATGGAGCGCGGCGGGATCCGCGCCCTCGCCGCCCCCGAGCTCTCGCGGCTGCCGCTCCTCTATCGCGCCGCCCTGTCCTCGCTGTCGGTGGCCCGGGCCATCTCCCTCGACAAGAACCTCCTCGACTACCTCGAGTCGCTCTGTGCGCGCGCCTACCTCGCCGTCTACGCCGCCCGCCGCCCCCTGAAGGAGGCGCTCTCCGACTTCTTCGTCCGAAGGTTTCCGCGGCTCGTCCGGGCCCACTTTGCCCACGTGACGCTCGGCTTCGCCCTCCTCCTCCTGGGGCTTTTCTCCGGCGCCTCCCTCACCCGGGCCGACCCGGACCGCTTCTACGCCTTCGTGAACCCCGTGATCGCCCAGGGGCGCGGCCCCACCTCATCGACCGAGTCCTTGCGCGAGGTGCTCTACACGAAGGGCGAGGCTGCCCGCATGCTCAAGACCTTCGCCATGTTCCTCTTCTCCAACAACGCCCGGGTCGGACTCACCGCCTTCGCCGTGGGCTTCGCCGGCGGGATCCCCTCGGCCCTCCTCCTCTTCGGGACCGGCCTCATGATGGGCGCCTTCGCCGAGCTCTACTCCTCGCGCGGGCTCGCCCTCGAGTTCTGGGCCTGGTCGCTCCCCCACGGCGTGACCGAGCTCACCGCGGTGGTCCTGTGCGGTGCGGCCGGGATGGCGCTCGGCCAGGCGCTCCTCTTTCCCGGTCGCGAGGAACGAGGGGCCGGCCTTTCCCGCCGCGGCCGAGAGGCGGCAGTGGTGGCCCTCGGCGCCGTGGCCCTGTTCTTCGTGGCCGCCCTCCTCGAGGGGATCTTCCGGCAGCTCGTCTACTCGATTGCGATCCGCCTCGGCGTGGCACTCGCCTCGGCGGTCTTCCTCGCCCTTTACCTCTGCTTCTCGGGCCGGGAGAGGAGCGCCCCAAGATGACCGTCCCCCTCACCCTCACGCCCGGGGAGCGGGTCCGCGAGGTGGTGACGCCCGAGGGGGTCCCCATCCGCTTCACGGTGGCGCTCGCCGGAGATCGCGTCGGGGCGCTCCTTTTGGACCTCGTCTTCATCGGCCTCGTCGTCCTCGCGGTGATGATCCCCCTCTTCGTCCTCGCCGCGGGGGGCGCTCTGGAACGGGACGTCGTGGGCGCGTTTGCCCTCCTCCTCGTGTTCCTGGTGCGGACGTTCTACTTCGCCTTCTTTGAGCTCACCTGGCAGGGGCAGACCCCCGGGAAGCGACGCCTCGGGGTCCGGGCCATCGACGCCCGCGGGGGCCCGCTCACTTCCGAGGCCGTGATCGCGCGAAACCTGACCCGCGAGCTCGAGCTCTTCTTGCCCCTGATCGCGATCGCGGCGCCGGGCGCCCTCTTCCCCGGCGCCCCCCGATGGTTCGCGGTCGTGCCCCTGGGCTGGATGCTGGTCCTCGGGTTTCTACCCCTCTTCAACAAGGACCGACTCCGGGTGGGCGACCTCATCGCCGGCACGGTGGTGGTACGGATCCCGGAGGCGATCCTCCTCGAGGACCTCGCCACCCGCCCCGCCGCCGCGCCCTTCGCCTTCACCGAGGAGCAGCTCGACGTGTACGGCACCTACGAGCTCCAGGTGCTCGAGGGGGTGCTGAGGACCCACGGCCAGGCGGGCGCCAAGGAGGCGATGCGCACGGTGGCGGTGAAGATCAGGGAGAAGATCGGTTGGGACAGCCCGGTGGGCGACGACGAAGCGTTCCTGGGAGCGTTCTATGCCGCCCTGCGTGGGCGGCTCGAGCGGCGGCTCTTGTTTGGGAAGAGAAGAGAAAGCAAGTACGAGCGGGGATAGCCCACAGCTGCGCCCAGGGCAGTCGGTGCCACTGCGTGATCTCGGTTTACCAGGAAGGACGGCAACGATGAAGTTGGACGTCGTCATCTGCACCCATACCCCTCGAGCTTCAGTCTTGGACCGTGTGATCGAGGCTCTGGCACGGCAGACGGCCCGTCCTCCAGCCTTTCGGGTGCTCCTAATCGACAATGCCTCTTCGCCCCCCGTGGCGCAGAGTGTTCTCAACCCCCTTTCGCGAGCGGGCATCGATGCCCGGATCGTGGTCGAGCCGGTCCTTGGCCTGCCTTATGCGCGGCTGCGCGCTCTTGCCGAGACGACCAGCAACTGGGTCCTGTTCGTGGATGACGACAACGAGCTCGCCGAACGTTTTGTTGAGGAGGGTCTCGCCTTCTTAGAAGCCCACCGCCGAGTTGGTGCCTTCGGTGGCAAGCTACTCCTCCCGTCGGGCCTCGCCCTTCCCGCGTGGAAGACACCCTTCCTCACCTACCTGGGGATCAAGGATGCCGGGGATTCCGTCCTCGAGAGTACGTCCGACAACTGGGGTCCGTGGGAACCCCCTGGTGCAGGGCTTTTCGTGCGACGGGAGGTCCTCCAAGCCTACGCCGACCGGGTCTCGAGAGATCCCCGTGGCCTGTTGCTCGGGCGACGGGGCAACAAGGTGCTGTCATCGTGCGACGACTCATTTCTGGTGCGCCAGGCCCCGCGACTTGGTTTCGCCTTGGCGTATGTGCCCCAGTTGAAACTTGTCCATCACCTCGAACCGCATCGCCTGAGATACAGCATGTTGCTGCGACTCCTCGTTGCTTTCGGGTCTAGCCTCGCTCTCCTCGACGCCCTCGTCCACGAGAGCGCGATTGTTCCGCCTCAGTACCGCGGATGGTTCCGGCGCGCCGTCACCGCCTGGCACGGCTATCGGGTAGGCCGGCGCCGGTCTCATCGTTTCGGTCTCGCGATGGTCGGCCATCATCTTGCTGCTGGACACACTTGGGCCCAGCTGCGCGAACGCCGATGACTCGTCCTGGAGCGGATCTTTGCTGGCACCAATGGAGTCACCTGCCGGTTGGGCGCCGGCTTCCGGCGGTAGCCATTTCTGACGCCGCGCCCGAACTCATCTGCCCGACACCGAGCGTCGCATGGAAACCCCGCCGTGAAAGGGCCGGCCCTAAGTCTTCACCGTCCCGATGGAACCAGTGCGCGTTAGAAAACCCACCTTCCGAGGGGACTGGCCCTGAGGATCCGTTGAACCCTCACCGACTCCCCTGGCCGCTTCCGAGAATCACGATGAGGTGAGGTGGTCTAAAGGGGCTCCACCTTCGGGTCGGCGTGCTACTCTCCAACGATGTGTTCGGTCACAGTCGCAGTGCTTCTCTGGATACCTGCCCTGATTGGGCTCGGCACGGTCCTTCCGATGCCGAACGACCCGGGCTTGCGGCGCGGCCTGGCTGGTGTTCTGGGGATAGGTGTCGCCGGGATCGCGACAATGGCGCTGAACCTCGTCGCCCCAGCAGGTCCTTTGGTGTCCACCTGTCTTTGGGTCACGGGCGTTGGGCTCCTCCTCAGAAATCGACGGTCGGTATTGGTTGGAACGTCCTGGGCCGAGGTTCTTGGCGGGCTCTTTGCCCTCCTCATCGCCCTATTCTGGTACCAGTCTCCCCAGGCGGTCTACGATTCCGGGCTCTACTACCTCCAGACTATCCGTTGGATGACCGAACATTCCCTGCGCCTCGGCCTCGCGAACCTCCACAGTCGCCTGGCCTACAATAGCGTGTGGTTCGCCTTCGCCGCTGCCGTTGAGCTTCCGCTCCTATCCGGCCATAGCTCCGCGTTCGTGAACATTCTTCCCATGGTCCTGGTATCGGCACTGGCCGGTGTCGGGTTTAAGCGCTTGACGGGCGCCGGGCGTCGGTTTGGTGACGCTGCTCTCGCTCTGCTCTTTCCGGTCGTGGGCCACGCGGTGGGTGGGCTTGGCGCAGCTTCCACCGACCAGAGCGCGGAACTTCTGGTGTCGCTTGCCCTTGCGCTCTGGGTCGGAGCCCTCGGCTCAGAGGACGAAGAATTTCCTCCCCAGGCACTTCCCGCGGCTTATGTAACACTCCTTGCAGTGTTGGTGAAGCTCTCTGTTGTTCCATTGATTGCGATCGCCATTCTGGCGATATTCTCCCGGAGGCGCGCCCTGTCCCTGCCTTGGGCGGTTCGCCTAGCCGTCCCGGGCGCGATCGCTTTCGCACTATGGATCGGACGTTCGGTGTTACTTTCCGGTTGCTTTGCCTATCCCATCGCCTGGACCTGCGTGACGACCTTACCCTGGAGTCTCCCTGCGCGCCTGGCAGGGCAGGAAGCCATCTGGATACGCTCTTGGGCGCGCATACCCAAGTTACCGCCGGATCAAGTGCTGGCGGACTGGTCTTGGTTGAGGATCTGGGCCGCTAATATGGGGGTTCGGTCCGACATACGGATGTTTGGTGCAACCCTCCTCGCCGGATCCCTGCTGACCGCGTCCGCGCGGCCGACTTGCCGGCCACTCTGGATCGCCCTGGGAGTCGCTCTGCTGGGAATCGCTTACGTGTTCCTAACGGCACCCGATCCCCGGTTCGCATTCGGCTTTCTTCACGCTGTCGGACTCTTGCCCATCGCGTACACGCTGAGCCGCCTTCGGCGATCCTGGAGTCCCCCTTTGAGTACGCTCGCGCTAACAGCCCTCGGCGGATTGACCCTGTGCTGGGCCGAGATCGGGTTCGTGCCTACCGAATGGCGAGCGGATGGCGTCGCCTTCCCGCGCCCCCCCACTCCGGCCCTCGTCCAGCGCGTTAGCGAGACGGGTTACCGAGTGTGGACGCCTGCGCAGGGATACCAGTGTTGGGACGCTCCCCTCCCTTGCACCCCCTACTTTTCGCCAGACCTTTCCTACGACGGCGTAATGTACCGGCAACCGTCGGCTCCCGAGAGAACCACGAGCGCAGAAGAACCTTCCCGGTAGATTCACGAAATGGTGGCAAAGCGAGCTCGTTCCGAAAGCCATGAGCGACGGCTTTGTTGCCCGCACGGGGCCGATTGGGGCTGAGCGGTATGGGCGATCGCAGACCAAGTGGGGGCGTCATGGTCTTCAAGAGGCTCGCATCCATGTTTCGCAGACTGCAGCTGATTCCATCGGCCAGCCCCACGACTCAGCGTGATTCTTCGGCCCCCGAGGGCCTAGGCATGGGTGTCACCCTGCGGGGACTCCGAAACCGGGGCTACCTTGCTAGAACCGTGTATGACGTAGGCGCTTCGGACGGCCAGTGGACCGAATTGGCCCTTTCCACCTGGCCCGATGCCCAGTACGTCTGCTTCGAACCCCTGGTGGAGCGGCGCACTGCTCTGGAACGGCTCGCCTCCACGCATCCAGGTCAGATTCAAGTGCTGCCGGTTGGCCTTGGAGACGAGGACGCCGAGCTCGAACTTGGCGTCACCGATGTCCTATGGGACTCGAGCTTTGCCTACCGCGGGTCATCCGCGCGTCTTGTCCCAGTGCGCCGACTCGACTCGCTCCTCGAAGAGGGGCGGATCAGCCCCCCCGATCTCGTCAAGGTCGATGTCCAGGGTTTCGAGCGAAGGGTCGTCGCCGGGGGGCCGAAGGCCTTCTCCAGCGCACAGTTGGTGCTACTTGAGTGCAACCTCTTCGCCTTCTGCCCGGAGATGACCACCCTAGACGAGACCTTCGCCTTCATGTCTGCACGCGGCTTCATCCCTTACGAGTTCGTCGATTTCTTGCGCCGGCCACTCGACGGGGCGATGGGACAGTGTGACATCCTCTTCGTGCGTCGGGGCCACTGGCTCGTGGGCGACAACCGTTGGAGCGCCTAATGCCGACCAATTGTACAATACCCCTCTCTTCCTTGCCCCGAGTCTACGTCCCCCACGTTGGATGGCTGGCCCACCAACCAGACGACGAGGTGGCTAAGATGGTACGCAGGGGACTCTTCGAAGCTGCCGAACAGGCCTTCTTCTGGCTCTATCTTCGGCCGGGCAGTCGCGTGATCGATTGCGGAGCCCACGTCGGTCTCTACACATTGCTGGCCTACGCGGCCTGCGAACGGAATGCCCGTATCATAGCAGTTGAACCTAACCAGTGTACTGCCGCAATTCTTCAAGAGAACCTTTCTCGCAACCACGTCCCGGAGGTCGAGGTCGTTAGCGCCGCCGTTTGGAGCGAAGAAGGCTCTCTGCCCTTCCTAATCGGCAGCTCCGCAGACTCAGCATTCGCTCGGGTCGCGTTCGGCCAACCCGGAGAGGTGGTCGTGCCCAGCACGACTGTTGATCGACTGGTGCGCGAGATGGGTGGGGGGATCACCCTCGTGAAGCTCGACGTAGAGGGTGCCGAGCCCGAGGCCCTTCAGGGAGCGGAAGCCGCCACTGCGCGAGGCGATTGCACGGTCCTAATGATCGAGTTTACAGAGGCCAACCTCCAGCGCCGGGGCAAGTCGTGCGTCGAACTCGCACGAGAGGTCTCGCGACTTGGGTACTGGCTCTCCCGGTTTTCGCCCGAAAGTCGACGCCTCGAGCCATTCGAGGTCACCGGTTCAGTTGGGTACATGAACCTGTTCGCCGCCCTCTATCCCGAGAGGGTGAACACTCAGCTGGCGGAGGCCGAGGCCTGGCGGGTGGAAATCGCCGATGACATTCTTGCGCGCGCACGTGAGTGTGCTCCGTTGATCGACCTCGAGCAAACTCTCGAGCCGAGCCGGAATGTTGGGGGGAGTCGAAACTGGGCGGAGCGCGTCGAGCAAGCCTTGGCGAAGGAACGGGAAACAAGCGAAAGCAATCAACGCTGGGCATTGCAAGCGGAAGAGGCGCTGGCGAAGGAGCGGGAGACGAGCGAAAGCAATCGACGCTGGGCATCGCAAGCGGAGGAGGCGCTGGCGAAAGAGCGGGAGATGAGCGAACGCAATCGCGACTGGGCGTTACGCGCTGAGGAAGCTCTTGAAGCAGAGCGATCCAAACACCGCACCCCTTCTTCGTAGACCCGCTTGCTAATCTGCCAATCTACCGCAGCGCGAACGAACCGAATCCGCTTGGCGCAGAGAGGTGCTGGCGGGACAACTTACGCCTCTTTCGTCGTTCCATGGGCGTGGGGAGGGATCTGTGAGCCGGCCGATGGGTCCCGAGCGGGGATTGTGGTCTCGAAGGGCTGGACCGGGTAGACCACGGCATGCGCGGGACCGAGGCGCATACGCGCAAAGGGACCACCGGGGTGGAGATCCTCAAGGGCTCGCGCTGGGCACCGCTCAAGGCCTCGGAGCGTTCCCGGCGGAGAAGCGGGTCCGACTCTGCGACCGCCGCTCTCAACGCTCGGGCCCAATCCTTGGCTCACCTGCCAGGAACAGGCTCGGGCCCTCTCTCTCGGTGTAGCCTGCGGGCGGCCCCGGAGCATCTCCGATCCTGGATCGCTCGGGCTCCGCCTTTCGAAGGGCAGGATGGAGGGCCGAACAAACCAACGGCTTCCATGGCCTTCGCTGCCCTGGGTGCCACGGTCTTTCTTGCTTTCACGGATCTGCAGCTTGAGCTGCCCATTTGAAGTTGAGGAGAGGGTGTCTTAGGTTGTCGCACAGGGCCGAAGGACGTTGGCGCCGATCGCTGGGAAGATCAGCCGCCGATCAAGGCAACACGGGGGGACAGTGGTTGAGCTCACCGCTTGCATCTGTACACACAACCCTCGCCGGGATGTGCTCGACCTGACGATCGGGTCCCTCGCACGGCAGAGCGTACCCGCGGGGACGTTCGAGGTTCTGCTTGTCGACAACGGTTCTGACCCGGCAGTCAGGGCTGAGGTGCTCGCGCCTCTGAGCCCGCTAGGGATCGCGACCCGGCTCGTTCAGGAGGACCGACCGGGGGTCGCGAGAGCGAGGCTCCGCGCTATTCGCGAGACACAGACGCGTTGGATTCTCTTCGTCGACGACGACAACGAACTCAGCGAATCCTTCGTCGACGAAGGGCTCCGGTTTATCGCCCATCGTCCCGACGTGGCCTGTTTCGGGGGGAAACTCCTGCTGCCGCCCCGGCTGCGGCCGCCGCGTTGGGTGGAGCCCTTCCTGCCCTACCTCGCCATCAGGGACGCGGGAGATGAGGTGATCGCAGGGATCGCAGACCATTGGGGCCAGTGGGAGCCGCCCACTGCGGGGGCATTTGTTCGGAGGGATGTGGCCGACGCCTATCGGGAACGAGTGGAGACCGAGCCGAGAATCCTGGAGTTGGGCCGGCGCGGACCGAACAGCGTCGCGTCTTGTGAGGATTCACTGATGATGAGGCAGGCGCTCGACCTTGGGGTCCTAAATGCATATGACCCTCGCCTGACCCTGCGTCACCACATCGACGGGTCACGGTTCCGCTTCCGCTACCTGATGCGACTCATGGGTGGGTACGGCACCAGCCACGTGCTCTTGGAGAAGCTCGAACGGGCCCACCGGGGCCAGAAGTTTGAGGTCCCGGACAACTACCGGCGCCTGACCCGCTTCTTGCGGTTGCTCTTTCGCGAAATCGATTCTCGAACATCGCGAACCTCTCTGCCGTTCGCGCTCGGGCTGATCATGTACCATTGGAGGGCACGTCAGGCGTACCTTCGCGAGGAACGCGATGACCGATGAGGACCGAACGTTGCGGGTTTCCATCGTTACGCCATCGTTCAACGCGGTCAACACCATCGGCCGAACACTCCGCTCGATCAAGCTGCAGGCCTACCCGAACCTGCAGGTCATCTGCGTTGATGGGGGGAGCACAGACGGCACTCAGAAGGTGATCGAGCTATTTCGCGACCTCGTAACATGGTTCGTGAGCGAGAGAGACGATGGGGTGGCGCAGGCCATTAACAAGGGGTTCCAGCAAGCAGACGGCGACATCTTCTGCTGGCTGAACGCCGACGATGAGCTAGCACCCGGAGCCCTACGAGCAGTCGCTAGGGTCTTCTGCGATAACCCCGAGACGGATGTCGTCACGGGAGCATGTCGACGTTTCTTTCCGGATGGCTCGAGCCTGGTCACCCAAGTGCCTGATCGGTTCTTGTCCGTAATGGCGTTGCGGAACGACGTGGAGCAGCCGAGCACGTTCTGGCGAGCGGCGCTGCACCGGAAGGCCGGCGAACTAGATGAGTCATATCGCCTGGCGTTCGATTGGGAATGGTGGAACCGCCTACGCGCCCGGGGAGCCCGGTTCGCCCGCCTTTCTGAGGTGCTATCCCATTATTATTTCAGCGATAACAATCTGACCTCGCGTGGGGCGCAGAAAGTGGTGGACGAAATGTACCGTGTAACTGCTGCCTACGCTTCCCGCCGAATCGCGAATGCCTATCGATTTCTGTACCGTACCTTCGACCTCCGCGGGTTTTATGACCCACCGTTTCGAGAGCTTGCCGTGGTCCGACGGTTCGTCTTTGGCACCACTCTCTCGGCGATGCGCCGCCTGTACGGACGCGAGGTGATCCAGAGCTACAACTGGAACTGGGCGTCGAAGCAAGTGCGTGGCGTAGTCTGGTATCGGTAAAAACCGCGTCCACCGGCTCACCGACTCCCGAGAATACGATCGAGTGACCGCTCCGTGGGGCAGCCCATCGTCTCCCCGAAGAATTCGGTATTCTTCCGGCGGGAACCCTATTCTTGAACGGGGAGCGGACTCGTGGCTCTTCTTACGCCGCCTCAGTCGCCGGAATGAGCCTTCTGCCAGTGCAAGAGGGCCGGCCCGGTCTGGGCGAACGGCTGAGCAGCTCCCCGCAGAGGACGCCCTCGGGCCAGAAGAGCAACACCTGGGCGTGGAAGGTGGCCCCGGAGCGTGGAGAGCCTCCGCCTCGAGGAGCATCTCCTCCAGCAGGAGGGGACCCAGGACGAACAACTGAAGCGGGCCGAAGCCGGTGGCGCCTTAGTCCGAAACCGGCCGGGGATTGGACGTGTTGCCGCGTGCTTGCGACACTGCGTGGATGAGCAGTGGAGGGGCCGTGTGAGCAAGCGAGGGCGACTTCTCAGTGTGTTAGCCGATGCCGAGAGCCTTCTACTGTCTCACGGCGAGGAGCATTGGGCTTCCCGGCTAGGACGGGACGCGGCCCTTATTCGAGCCGGTGACGCGGTCGGACTGCAACAACTTCTACAAGCGCGAGTAAGACGCACCGCGAGTAAGCGAGCGCCTGAGCCAGCTTCGCTCCGAGACCTACAGACTCGCGGAAGAGCTCCGAGGGTTGCAGACACAACTCTACTGATACCTGAGGCCTCCGCCTCCCGATTCGCCGCCGGCCAGCTTCACGCCGACCGCTGGTGCGTTGGCGGCTTCCGGTGGTGCGGAAGCACCCACCACTGCCTCTCGAACCACCGCGCAGCCGAAACGAGCATCGCGCCGCCCGGCCCTGATCGATAGGAAGCTCGGACGACTGGGGGCGACCGGACCCGTGCCCCCCCTCGTGGCGTTGCAACCGCTCGAGGTGACACCCCCCCTACCGCCCCTGCCCAGCCCCGCGCCCTGTCCCCAAGGCTGTTACTTCCGTGGCACGGTCGGTGACCCCGGCGGAGTCGTCAGCTCGGGGATCATGCGACGCCCCTGGGACTCCCGGCCCGGCTTCGAGTACTATCCGTCCCGAATGGTCACCCAGCGTAAGGGCATCATTCTCGCCGGCGGGGCCGGGACACGGCTTTTCCCCGCCACCCTCGCAGTCTCGAAGCAGCTCTTGCCGGTCTACGACAAGCCGATGGTCTACTACCCTCTCTCGGTGCTCATGCTGGCCGGGATCCGGGACATCCTCGTCATCTCCACCCCGCACGACACGCCCCGTTTCTCGGCGCTCTTGGGCGACGGAACCCGGTGGGGGATGCACCTCGAGTACAGGGTCCAGCCCAGCCCCGATGGCCTCGCCCAGGCCTTCATCATCGGTGCCGATTTCGTGGAAGGCGGCCCCTCCGCCCTCATCCTCGGAGACAACATCTTCTTTGGCCACGAGCTACAACAAGCGCTGCGGAGCGCCGACGCACGGAGGGACGGCGCGACGATCTTCGCCTACGCGGTGAACGACCCGCATCGGTACGGTGTCGTCGAATTCGAAGGCCCCCGCGCGGTGAGCATCGAAGAGAAGCCCGCGCATCCGAAGTCGCGCTATGCGGTCACCGGCCTCTATTTCTACGACGAGCACGTCGTGGAACTCGCGAGGACGGTGCGCCCCTCTTCCCGCGGAGAACTCGAGATCACTGACCTAAACCACCTCTATCTGGAGCGGGAGCGCCTCTCCGTCGAGATCCTGGGCCGTGGCTACGCCTGGCTCGACACCGGGACCCACGACTCCCTCCTCGAGGCCGGTCAATTCGTGGCCACGGTCGAGCGCCGGCAGGGGCTCAAGATCGCTTGCCCGGAAGAGGTCGCCTGGCGGCAGGGCTGGATCGACGATGCCGCGCTCGAGCGCTGCGCCGCCTCGCTCGGCCAATCGAGCTACGGCGACTACCTGAAGCAGCTCCTGGGGAGCCCGGTCTTCTGATGAACGTTCACCCGACGGGCATCCCCGAGGTGGCTGTGCTCGAGCCTCGTGCCTTCGAGGACGCACGCGGTTTCTTCTACGAGAGCTTCAACCGGAAGGTGCTGGAAGCGGCGCTCGGACGTCCCCTCGACTTCGTGCAGGACAATCACAGCTTCTCGGTGAAGAGCGTCCTGCGGGGACTCCACTATCAGCTTCCCCACCCGCAGGCCAAGCTCGTCCGCGCGATCCGGGGTGAGGTGTTCGACGTGGCGGTGGATCTCCGGAAGGACTCGCCCACCTTCGGACGATGGGTGGGGAACGTGCTCTCCGCTCGCAACCGCCGCCAGCTGTGGATCCCGGAGGGCTTCGCCCACGGGTTCTTCGTCCTGTCGGAGGAGGCGGAGTTCCTCTACAAGACCACCGACTACTGGCGCCCGGAAGCCGAGCGCTGCATCCTTTGGAACGACCCCGAACTCGCGATCGAGTGGCCGTTGGGCGGGGAGACGCCGAAGGTCTCCCCGAAGGACTCGGCCGGGCAATCCTTCCGGCAGGCGCCGCACTATTGAGGGGCGAGCGGGCGGCTCTTCTTACGCCGCCCCGCTCGCCGGAACGAGCCCCTGCCAGTGCAAGAGAGCCGGTCCGGTCAGGGCGAACGGCATGAGCAGCGCGCCGCAGAGGACGCCCTCGGGCCAGCAGAGCAGCACCCGGGCGTGGAAGGTGACCCCTGGGGCGTGCAGCGCCTCCACCTCGAGGAGCATCTCCTCGGGCAGGGGAAGGGGGCCTCGGACGAACAGCTGGTGCGGGCCGAAACCGGTGGCGTCGTAGTCCTGCCCCGCGATGCGGAAGCGGACCCGCCGGTCCTCCGGCTGGACGGCTGGTCTGGGCCGCTCCGGCGGGACGAGGAGGGCCGAGCCCAGAGGCGACGGCTCCCGCTCGAACGAGGCCAAGAATCCCGGGAGCGCCCGCAGGATGCGCCGCAAGGCCTCGCTGTCCTCCTCCGTCAGGGCCGCCACCGCCTCGAGCCCCGCCTGCAGGTAGGAGCGGTCGCAGAGGAGGGCCACGAGCGGGTCCACAGTCCGGACGACGTCCAGCATCTCCGGGGACGAGGACCTTTGGCTCGAATCCTGGTGGTGGAACTCGATCGCCTCGGCGACCACCCGCGGGAGATCCCAGCGCTCCGCCAAGATCACGCCCAGCTCCACGTGATGCCGGTCCACCACCGCGTTCCAGAACTCGGCCGACATGGGCCGCGACAGCCGGCCGCCGGCGGAGATCCGTTCGATCGCTCCGATGGCGATGACCCGGCCGAAGTCGTGCAAGAGCCCGCAGGTGAAGGCGTCCTCCGACGCGAGCCGGCGCGCTCGGGCCAGGTCACGGCAGAGGAGCGAGGAGGCGAGCGCGTCGCGCCAGGTCCGGCGGCGCAAGGTCGAGAGCGGCCCCTTCACGAGGGCGGTCACTCCCAGCGCCGAGGCGAGGGCGATGCGCGACAGCTCGTCCGCCCCCACCCGGGTCACGGCCTGCGGGATGGAAGCGGTCGGGATGCCCTGGGAGTACACCGCGGAGTTCGCCACCCGCAGAAGGTCCGAGGCCAGCGACTGGTCGGAGGTCACAAGCCTCGCGAGATCGTCGAGGCCATAGTCCCCGCCCCGGACGAGCGAAGAGATCCGGAGCGCGATGGCCGGGTAGGGAGGGAACTCGACCTCGCCTCTGGCAAGGAGATTCGCGATCGCCTCGTCGAGCAACGACTCGGCCCGAGAGCCGTCCTGGAACCCGAGACTCACCCCTCCTCCTCCTCGCGGGGAGCCCCCGACGAGACTCTCTGTGCAGGGTGACACGGCGGCCGGCGCGAGGGCAAGCGTTCGGACTCCCTCAAAAGCCTATCAGGCCCCGCTTATGGTCAAAAGACCGCGAGTGGAACCCCCAAGAGCCGAGCCGGGGGCTGTGCACCGATGCTCGTCTTTGCCAAAGGGAGGCGACCTCGTTCACGAGCGAGAGAAGCGAACGCCCCCTCGGGATGAAGTCAGCCCAACAGCCGAAGCAGATCCGCCCGGAGCGCTTCCCGCGACGGCTCTGGCGCCGCGGAAAGGGCTCTCTCGAGGGCCTCGGCCGCCTTGCGCCTGAACCCCTTCTCCTCGTACAGGGCTGAGAGGGTGCGCAGGGCGGCGAGGTGCGTGGGTCTAAGCTCGGCCGCGTGCTCCAGGGCGGTCATGGCCCCAAAGGCATCTCCCCGGGCCCGAAGCGTCCGGCCGAGCAGGAAGTGAGCCTCGGCCGAGTAGGGGTCCGCACGGACCGCCTCGGACAGGGCCGTCGAAGCGCCGTCGACGTCCCCGGCCGCGAGCAGCTCCCGGGCGCGCTGAACGAGCGGCTCCGCCGCGGTGGGCTCGGAAGCGAGCCGGGCGGCGCTCGCTTCGCGGGCGGCCTGGACGCGGCGGTAGAGGTCCTCGAGGCGGAACGGCTTCTCGACGTAGTCTTCGGCGCCGTAGTTCTCGCGCGCGTCCTGGGCGAACCTCCAGCCGCGATAGATGGCGGTCATCATCACCACCGGGATGAGCCGCGTCCGCGAGGAAGACTTGAGCCGCCGGCAGGCCTCGAAGCCGTGCACCTTGGGGAGCATGGCGTCGAGGAGGATGACGTCGGGGATGAGCGCGTCCGCCCGGACCAGCGCTTGCTCGCCGTCGGCCGCGGTCTCCACGGTGTAGCCCCGGGCCTCGAGCGTTTTCTGAACCAGCTGACGGATCTCCGGCTCATCGTCCACCACGAGCGCGAGCGGGCGCCCGTCGGCCTCGGAGGGTACCGGATCGGGGTAGAGGGCCTCGATCGCCGGGCCGGAGACGAGCTCCGGCACCTCGTCGTCGTCGACGATCTCGATGAGCTCCTCCTCCTCCGCCTGCTGAGGGAAGACGAGCGCCAGGTGCGGGGCGGAGGGGCCCCCCTGGCCGCGCCACAGCACCTCCCCCCGGTCATGGGCGTCGTAGGTGTCGCCGATGGCCCGAGCGAGGGCGTGTTTCACGGCGGCGTAGGGGGAGACCTCGAGGCCGGTGACGAAGCGGACCTCCGAGATCACCCGCTCGTCGAGCGGTTGCGCCATGGCCAGGTGAAGCCGTTCGCCCTCCAGGGAGAGGGGGAGGATGAGATCGCCCTCCGCCACCTGCCGCGGCACGTGCCCGATGGCCTCCAGGGCGAGGGTCGAGCGGGAGAGGTCCACCCCCGGCATGCGGTGCCGCTCGGCCAGCACCTCCGCGAGCGCCCCCTCGTCCGTGCCCGAGAGGAGGAGGAACGAGAGGAGGGGAACGCCCTTGGCCCGGGCGTCGTTCACCGCCTGCTCCACGGCCTCGGCGGTGGCCAGCCCGCGCTTCACCAAGAGCTCGCCGATCCTCGTGGCCACGATCCCTCCCCTCCCCTTAGGTCGCCGCAAGAGCGGCAGGGAGATTCTACACTCCGGCGAGGGGCGGGGGACCCCTTCGGCGGGGGACGCGAACCGCTTCAGCCGACGGTGTCGGCGTAGGTCATGACGAGGTACATGACCGTGTCCCGTTCCGCCCGGTTGCGGTAGACGTGCGGCACGTCGGCCTCGAAGACGATGGCGTCGCCTCGGCCGAGCATCTCCCGGTGGCCCGCCACCTCGATCTCCACCGCCCCCTCCGCCACCACCAGGTTCTCGACCGTCCCGGGGTTGTGGGGGTCGGCCCGCTCCGAGCCGCCAGCGGTGAGGCGGAGCTCGTAGAACTCGACCCGCCGCGGCTCGTCGAAGGGGAAGAGGGCGCGCGAGGAGAACGAGCCGTCGTGGCTCGTGAGGAGCTTGGCGTTCTCGCCGCGCAGCACGTGGACCCCACCCCCGCCCCGGGCGGTGATGAGGGCGGAGAAGGGCACCCCTAGGGCGGAGGAGATCTTCCAGAGCACGTTGATGGTGGGAGCACTCTGGCCCAGCTCGACCTGGCCGAGCATCGCCCGGGAGACGCCCGAGAGACGGGACAGCTTCTCGAGGGAAAGCCCGCGCTGGCCCCTCAGGCGACGGAGGTTCGAGCCCACCACCGGGGTGAGATCCTTCCCGACCGGTGCGGTCTCGTGCGCCTCGGGGCCGCGTGCATCCGCCCGATCCCCCGGAGCTTGCCGCAAGGAAACCGGCCTCCGGCTCCTCCCGCCCCTCGTCTCTCGCGCGCTCTTCATGGCCATCCCGTTTTCCGTTATGGCAGAGGAGTTGTCAACGCGCCCGCGATGCGCCCGACGAAGGAGCTACCGCCGCTCCACCCGGATCGAGTCCTCGAGCTCGTTTCCCGACGCCCGGGAAGCCGGGTCTTTGGGGAAGTGCTCCGCCAGCCTCGCCCCGCAGAGCGCGATGGCCTCCACGAACCCCTCTCCCGGGTCGCCCTCCCGAAGGCCGGCCACGAGCGCGGCCACGGCCCGGTCCCACTCGACGTCGCCGATCCTCTCGTGGATCCCGCGGTCCCCGAGCACCACCGCGCGGTGCTCGAAGAGGGAGGCGAACACGAGGACGCCCGTCCCCTCCGCCGTCCGGTAGAGGCCTTCCTCGGCGAAGGCGCGCAGGGCCCGGGCGTGGACCGCCGCCTCGAGGGCCCGCCCGCCGGCGAGGAGGCGCTCCAGGGGGCCCCACCCCGAGACGAGCGCGCCCAGGGCCCCCGCCGCCGCCTGCAAGAGCACGAGGTCCCCGAGCCCGAGCGTGGGCCGCAAGAGGAGCACCCCCAGGGTGGCGAGCGCTGCGAGGAGAAGGCCTCCCCAGAACCGGACCTCTCCGTAGGCCCCCGACTTCTCCACCACCACCGGCACGATCTGCCCGCGCGAGAGCGCCTCCGCCCGCCGGACGGCCCCCGCCACCCGCGCCCGCACCTCCGCCCCGAAGACGGCCTCGATGCTCATCGGTCACCAGCTCCCGGAGGCGCCCCCTCCGGAGAAGCCGCCCCCGCCGCCCGACCAGCTTCCTCCTCCGCCGCCTCCGGAGCCGCCCCGGCCGAATCCGCCGCCGCCTCCCCATCCCGACCCGCTGCCCAGGATCCACGGCAGGGCGAAGAACGAGCCCCGCCGCCGCCCCCCGAAGCCGGCGAAGATGCGGACGAGGAGGAAGAGGAGGAAGAAGACGATGATGGCCAGGGTCGAGAAGTGGGCGACGCGATTAGGGCGCGGCGGAGAGACCCCCTCCGCCGGGAGCGCCCCGAGGGCCCCCAGGATCTGGACCCCGGCGCGGTAGAGCCCGTCCCCGTAGCGCCCCGCCCGGAAGGCAGGAGCGATCGTGTCCCGGATGATGCGCGAGGCCTGGGCGTCCGTGAGCCCCCCCTCGAGCCCTCCCCCCACCTCGATGCGGACCTTGCGATCGTCCCTCGCCACGGTGACGAGGACGCCGTTGTCGGGGCCGCGCGAGCCGATCTTCCAGGCCTCGGCCACGCGGATGGAGAAGTTCTCGATGGGCTCGCCCTCGAGGTTCGGCACGATCAAGAACTGTAGCTGCACCCCCTCTCCGCCCTCCTGCGCGCGAGCGGCCCGCGAGAGGGCCTCGAGCCGGGAGATCTCCGCCTCGTCGAGGAGCCCGGCCCGGTCCACCACCGGGCCGGTGAGGGGCGGCACCGGGACGAGGGCCCGGGCCGGTCCGGAAAGCCCCGCCACGAGAACGAGGGGAAAGAGCCGCAGGGCCGGCCCGCTCGCGACCCGGATCACTGGAATTTCACCTTGGGCGCCTCGGCGGCTCCCGCGGTCGTGGCCGTGAACTGCGGCTTCGGCTGCTTGTGGTAGACGAGGGAGTTGGTCCAGCTCGTGGGTGGAACGCTGAGGAGGTTGTTGTACTCCTGCACCGCCTCGATGTAGCGGCGGCGGGCGATGGCGATCCGGTTCTCCGTGCCCTCGAGCTGCGCCTGCAGGTCCCGGAAGTTCTCGTTGGCCTTGAGGTTCGGGTAGTTCTCCGAGACGGCCAAGAGCCGCCCCAAAGCGCTGCGGAGCTGTCCCTGGGCCTCCTCAAACCGCTTCAGGTTCTCGGGGGTGAGCTCCTCGGCCTTGATCGTGACCTGGGTCGCCCGGGCGCGGGCGTCGACGACGGCCTCGAGCGTCTCCTTCTCGTGGCTGGCGTACCCCTTCACCGTCTCGACCAGGTTGGGCACGAGGTCGGCCCGCCGCTGGTACTGGTTCTCCACCTCAGCCCAGGCCGCGGAGACGGCGTTGTCGGCCTGGGGGATGGCCTGGACACCGCAGCCGCCCAGGACGACCGCGGTGGTGAGCACGGGGAGGAGGGCGCGGCTTCTCATGCGCTGTCCAATAGCGCAGAGCCGCCGGGGCGAAAACAGCGAATCGCCCGGTCCCCCATCGGTTACGCCCGGTCTAGGGATGGCGCAGGAGGGACGCGGTCGGTTGTCGCGATAGACTCCCTCCCGTGCGCAAGCTCAGGGCCGGCTGGGAGGAGGTTTACGCCCTGGTCCGGCGGATTCCCCGCGGCAAGGTGGCCACCTACGGTGCCGTGGCGGCGCTGCTCGGCAAGCCCCGAGGTGCACGCCAGGTCGGATATGCCCTCGCTGCCCTCCGGGGCGCGCGGCACGACGTCCCCTGGCAGCGCGTCCTCGGCGCCCGCCCCCGCGGGCGGGCGGCGATATCCATCCTCGACCCCATGGGTGCGGCCGTCCAGGAGGCGAAGCTCCGGCAGGAGGGGATCCGGTTCGACGACCGCGGGAATGTGGACCTCGGACGGTACGGGTGGAAACGCCAGTCGAAAGCGCCTCGCCGTCAATGGATCGGGGACCCCGGACCCACGCGGTTCTCCCCTTCCCGGGCGCGACCTCAGGGCCCAGCCTTCTCGATCCCCACCAAGCCCAGCTCGGGGAAGTCGAGATCGCAGCCCTCGTCGTCGGCCTCTGCCGGGCCGATCACCAGGCTGGGCCGACAGTCGCGAACTTCTCCGAGATCGAGATCCAGGGTCGTGTAGGTACCAGGCTTCGTCGAGGCGATGGGGTGGCTCTCGGATTCCGCCCCTCCCCTGGAGGGTCCTCCCACGCACTCGGCGTGGGCCCTTCCGGCTCGGCAATTGCTCAGCCGGAGCCGCGCCGAGATCCTCGGGTGCCCGTCCACGAGCTTCCACCAGATCATGTGCACCGGGTCGCGGCCATAGTGGAAGTACCTGACCCAGGAGTGGGAGGGGGAGATCATACCCGCCCATTGGCCCGCCGTCGGCGAGGCGATGATCCACTGGCTCTGGTCCCCTGGCAGCGACCAGCCCATCTCCGCGAGGATATCGTCCGCCACCTGGAGAGCCTCCTGAAGAGAGGTCGGCCGCACGCGAAGGTAGACATCCGCCCGGAACCCTGCCCCGAACGTAACGCTCCGGACGAGCTGAAAGGCTCGAGTGTACGGGCGGCCCCCCCTCATCGTCCGGACCACGCCCCCGACTACCCGCTGGTTCTCGGGGCGCAGGTGGTACTGCTCCGGCGTGGCTGCCACGACGACCTGTGCAGCCACGAGTCCGGATATCGGCAGTGCGTCTCGCGTGTCGACGTGGACCGCGTCCAGGAGCTTGAGCCGTACGCCGTCCGGCGATGGGTAACGCTCGTCAACGGAGCGCAGAATCGCCTCGTTCAGCCAGATCGAACTCGCCGCTACGTAAATGGAGTTCTCCGGTGGAGTAATGGCACGGAGGGCTTCCACCAGAGACCGGTAAGCTTCGACGTCCCGCGCCATCATCCGATCCGGTGCGAGGTTTGGGGCCATCCAAAGAGCCTGGGACGGCGGGAGCCACGGCTCCCACGGCGCGAGCAAAAACCGCACCACGCTTCCCAGGACCAAAATCCCGGCGGCGATCTGCCCCGGGGCCCGATGGGTGTCGACCAGCGCGGTCACGCCCAAGCCCATACCCACTGCCTGGACGAGCGGGAACACGTGGAGGTCGTACTGGAGCCCCGTTTCGCCAGACTTGCTCCACCAGACCACGCACCAGACGAGGACGACCGATCCCAGGAACGGCGCGGCGCCGCGTTGCAAGAGCCCGCGCCGGCGCGCAAACCAAAGCCCCAGGACTGCAAGCAGGGTGAGCCCCAGCCCAGTGTCGGTTGCGAACTGGAGAACCATCTCCCTGCTGGGACGTCTCCACGCCTCGTACAGGGCATCGTAGTTCAAGAAGAATTGCCTCGCGTAGAGCGGCGCGATCGCGAACATCGCCCCCAGCCCAAGCAGCGCACTCGCCCCCAGCCTGAGGAAGGCCCGCACGAGCCGCCGCGCGACATCTTGCAACCCACCGCGTGCGCTCGGGACGAGGCAGTGCATCACCCCGGTCGCGGCGTAGACGCTGAGGGCCGGGAAGGCGAAGTGCCGCCGCAAGAGCACGGCCAGGGCCGCGCAGCCCGCCATGCCGATCAGGGACTTCAAATCGAGCCGCTCCCTCCCGCGCCAGGCGAACCAGACCTGACCCCCGAGGGCCGCCAGGGCGCAGACATCGGGATAGTAGGCCAGCACCGACTGCCAGAGCGCAGGGAGAGTGAGGGCGAACACGGATACGCTCAAGAAGACCGTGCCGCGCCTGCGAGCCGCCAATTCGGACCCGACCTTCCCCAGAGCGAGGCCGGCCGGCAGGGCGTACAGGACGGCAACCAGGATCTGATACGTCCTCCACGAGGGCCCGAGGAGTGCGTAGCCGAGGACCATCGGGAGTGCGAAGAGGGCGTTGTGCGTGGACCGGAACGTCGAGATGAGGTTCTCTAAGCCACGCCAGGCCGAGATCCGGAAGTTGTCGTAGAGATCGGTCGAGAGCCCGTAGTAGACGCGCTGGTCCCAGCTCGGGAAACTCGCCTCGCGCGCGGAGTGCGCGACGACCCATGCCACCAATACGCCGGCGGTCACCAACAGTGCGAGGAGCCGCCACAAGCGGCCGTGCACCATGCGGTGCCCAGCCTCACCGGGACCAGCCATGTTCTCCGCCGGATTCCTGGTGACCTGAAAAGAGGCTCGCCCAGCCATCGCCAGTCATCGTCCGTAGCGGACGCAGAGTCGCCGTGCTTTGTGATGCTAGCATGGCCCTCTGCAGGTGCGCCGGCTTGGGGATGCTCTAAACTGCCCCTGACCGGCCCCGCCCCTCGAGATCTCCTCCGCATACTGGCGGGTGCTCCGGTCGCAGGGAGAACCTTCCAGTGCGGGCCACCCTCAAGATGGCCATCCGGGTAAAGCGCTCGGGGTCCCGGTAAACCTCCTCCACCTCGTGCTCGTGCTGGCCGGCGCAGTACGCAGCGAGGTCCGGCACGGATGGGGTGGGGGTCTCCACCGTTCGGGAGCGACTCCATGATTGGCTGGAAGAGGCCCGCTCGCCGGGCGAGAAGATGCCCGAGGAGATGGCGTCGAGACCACCTCGACCCGGAGATCACTCCCGATTACCCGGCCGGGCTCGCAACACCGCTCGCGCCCAAGGGCCCGTCGGAGCAATGGCTAGAG